>Ga0222423_1000297_pt1 | contig 40974 bp, 21 predicted proteins | sample 3A0metagenome_FD_182472 | JGI IMG/M metagenome (GOLD analysis project Ga0222423, IMG submission 182472) | Enriched microbial communities from leaf-cutter ant dump, University of Wisconsin, Madison, United States - 3A0 (version 2) | ecosystem: Environmental > Terrestrial > Nest > Insects nest >...
TGACTGCCGGACAGGTCAGTGACTTCAAGGGCGCGGCGGCGTTGGTCGACACATTGCCCAAGGCCACGGCCTTGCTCGGTGACCGCGGCTATGACGCCAACTGGTTTCGTAATGCTTTGCGGCGGTCTGTTCCTATAATCAAAGACAGGGTGTCACGACCCGATAGCCTGCACCAGACCGGCGACAGGCCGGTCTGGTGCTTTCCATTCACGCTATGATCCGGCACTATGATATTTCCGCACCACCATATCCGACCGTGGCGGGGCAACCATTCCCTCCCCCAGAAAGAAGCTGGGATGTGGTGGCTGGTTATAAGCGGTGTTCTGCCAGGCGATAGCGCACCGATACTGGGCATCATGCATCAGGGTCGTCAGGCGGCGGGTACTGGCATAGGGCGTGGTATAGAGACGTATTTCCCGATTATCAGGGCGACGCCAGATGACTTCTTCACGCCAGTCCCCCAGCAAATCCGCCGACAGGACGGGTGTATTCTTCGTACCATTGCTCTTTTCCATTCCAACCGCCGTCAGAAGGGTGACCAATGAACCGTTCCGGTTCCAGTCATATTTGACGATCTTGTTTTCATGGAAGAACTCGCGCGTGTCATCACTATCCCACCAGACCATGAAGGCTATGCTCTGGGCCGGACGGATAGCGCCCGGAATAGCCACACCTTCGGCAGTATAAACCGTCGTTTCCGAACTTGTCCAGGCCTCGGCACCGGGATAGCGCGGATCAATGTCGCCAACTACACCTCTGGCAACATCACCGGTACCGGGACGTGACCAGATGACTTCACCGGTGCGGGCATCGACCATAGACGCTCCGATACCGCCATTCTTGCCTGACTCCTCGTGCGGCCCCCATCTTTCCAGACCCGGGCGCGAAGGGATCAAATCCCCGACATGCAGCGCATCACCATGCCGAAGCCCCGTACTCCACAGGGCTGTACCATTATCATCAATGGCCATAGAGCCATAGATGATCTCGTCCTTACCATCTTCATCGACATCGGCCACACTGAGTTGATGGTTCCCCTGCCCTGAATAAGCCGACAGGCCAGGTATGGCGCTGTCAAACGTCCAGCGTTGCGTCAGTTGACCGTTGCGATAGTCCCAGGCCGCTATGGTGCTGCGCGCATAATAGCCGCGCGCCATGATGATGCTGGGCCTCTGACCATCGAGATAGGCCGTCCCCGCCAGAAAGCGGTCAGAACGGTTGGCATAGTCATCACCCCAGATGGTGTTCAACTGGGCGCGGGTCGGGTTGTCCGTACCATTGCCTCTCTGGGGCCAGTAGGGCGCACTGGCCATAGCCTTGCCCGTCAGGCCATTAAACACCGTCAGATATTCCGGGCCGGAGATAATCTTGCCTTGCATACGGGGCGGTTGTCCGGCGGTACTGGGGGTTGATGTTGAGCCGTTATCACGCCAGTCGGCGGTGGGGTTGCCGATCACGTCACCTGTACCGTCCACCGTACCGTCACTGGTGCGCATGGCCACTTCGGCCCGCCCGTCCCCGTCATAATCGAACACCTGGAACTGCGTATAGTGCGATCCGGCGCGGATATTCTTCCCCAGATTGATGCGCCACAGACGCGCCCCGTTCAGGCGGTAGGCGTCGATATAGACCTCCCCCGTATAGCCTGCCTGAGCATTGTCCTTGTCATTGGTCGGATCCCATTTGAGAATGATCTCATACTGGCCATCCCCGTCGAGATCGCCGGCACTGGCTTCCTTGATAACATAGTCATAGGCTTCGTTGGCGGGGGTCACGCCCGAAGGCGGCGGCGTCAGGGGGATGGACAGATAGCCATTGCCCCAGACAGAGGCCGTTCCCGCCCCGTCAGCGGTTTCGACCCCATTGACCACGGGCCGGACGGTATATTGGGCACCGGTCGTGCCGGAGCTGTCAACAAAATTGGTCGCCCCCGCAAGCGGTGCGCTGTTCAGCAGCGTGCTGCCGCGATACAGGTTGAAGGCCACATCATCGGGATCATTGCCCAGAAACCGCCAGCTGACCAGTATGCCCCCGCCCTGCGCCGGAACGGCCACGACCCCCCGATCAAGATATTCCATCCACCGCGCCTGAGGGCTGGAGGCGCTGCTGCTCGATGATGACGATGATGATGACGAGGCGGAAGAGGAGGACGAAGACGATGCCCCACCGCCGCTTCTGCTGCCACCACCTCCACCCCCGCCTCCGCAGGAGGCCACCAGCGCTCCGGCAGCCAGGGCCACACATAGTATTTTCGGGGTAAAACCTGTTCGGCTCATGTCTGTTCTTCCCTGTAATATTGATGCGCCGACTCTGCGTCCGGTCACTTTTAGAACCTGTGCCTGTTCATACTGAAGGGCACCAAACTTTTCAGAAAGCCCTCTAAAAAAGGCGCAGCCACAGAGGCTGCGCCCTGTCCGGTGTCTGTCTTCAGAAACCTAGGGTGAGGTTGACATTTGCGGCCCATTTACCTGAGTCAGTGACGTCAGCGGCCTTGAGGGTATGGGCGAGGCTGAGGTTCAGGCTGGCGTGTCGGCCCAGACTGAGCTGCCCGCCAAGACCGGCAGAGGCGATGTCGCTGCGGGCACCGCTGAAGTTGTCCTTGCCCGTTCCCAGATCGACGAAGCCATAGGGCTGCAGCCTGAGGCCGCCACCGTTCAGCGGACGCAGCTTCAGTTCGTTACGCAGCACAAACGCCGTGTCGAACGCCCCGTCATCCAGCGTATAGCCGCGCACCAGATACATCCCCCCAAGCCCCGCCTGCTCACTGCGCGGCAAGGCCTCTGGCGAGAGCTGGCCGATCAGCAGCGTGTTCAGCTCCATCCGGTAAGGCAGGTGCGTCTGCCGCTCGAACAGAAGCCGCGTATAGGCATAGGTGGCATCCTCCATCCGCCCCTGGGAATAGTCCGCGACAGCCTGCGCACTGTTCTTGTCCGTCACACCGCCGGGGCTGACATGCACCGACAGATCCAGTTCCGACGTCCCCCACGGGTCGGCGGCGCTGTGGTTCAGTCCGGCAAACAGCTGATAGGTTTCCACCTCGGACGCGAACACCTCCACGCCATCAAAGCGCGTCGTGCCGGTTTCGCGCTTCGCTTCGATACCGATGCGCAGATCGGTCAGGCCTTTGGCCCCTTGCGGACTGAGCGCAAAGCGATAGCCGAGGCTGCCTTCGACATCACGGAAGCGTACCGAGAACGGATCGACGGATTGCTGGCTCTGCACATAGCCCAGATCGGCCTCAAGACGCCCCTTCGGCCCGACCGGCAGGCTGTAGGTCAGGGCATGGGCCTGATAGTCATAGTCACGATTCTGATCCGACAGTGTTCCCTGATAGGCCAGCACACTGTTTCGCCCCAGAAGATTGCCAATCGAACCGCCGATAAAATACCGGTCACGCCCCGTCGATTTCGAGCCGCTGTTGTTATAACCGGCATAGACCTGCCAAGGGCGGATCGCGTTGTAATGCAGCGCCAGATCGCTGGTGCCGAGGGTACGGCCCGGCGTGAAGGCTGCCTGTACCTGACTGAAGGGGTATTTGTTCAGCCAGCTCAGGTCTTCGTTCAGGGCCTGCGCATTGATCGGCTGACCTGAGGTCTGGCCCACCGCTTCGGAGATATGGGCCGCCGTGGCCTGATCCGGGGCACCTTCAACGGTAATGTCTCCGGCCACGAACGCGATGACACGGATTTGCAGCACCCCGCCGGAGATGTCCTGTTCCGGCGTGGACAGGGAGACGAACGGATAGCCCTGCGCCCGATAGCGTTTGGCGATGTCGGCCTGTATACGGGCGATCAGTTTGCGCGACAGGGGCTTGCCGATATAGCGGTCAAGCACACGCCGCGTGGCCGGATCCTGCGCCAGACGCCCGCTGCCGGACAGGTCGAGGCCTGGGGACGGGTTCTGACGCACCGCCCCTTGCGCATCAAGGATCACGATCCCCGCCAGATCGACCCCCAGAGGGGTCGCATCCTGATTGGTTTCGACCAGATTGGGCGGTGCCACCAGCACTGCAGACCCTTGCGGGCTTTGCGGCGTGTGCCGTTCGATCGCTTGCGCCATCAGCGATGACGGCAGGCTGACCGCCAGGGCCGTGCCCGCCATCAGCGAAAGCAGGGCAAGGCGGGTACGCAGGCGGCGGGAGGTCATAATATCAGTCTTGGTCATGGTTCAGAAGCCTGCAAAAGTAATGAAGGGAGACAGCTTACGGTTGCTCGGATAGGGCTGCGACTGGCAGGCCTCATCGTCACGGGCGCAGGCCTTGTCTTCGGCGTCCTGTGCCTCCGGTGCGGGCATCAGGATGTCCTGAAGCCTGGGATCGGGCCGGGTCAGCGGCGTCGGGGTGGCATTGTCCTGCTGGGCAGGCGGCAGGTCGATAGTGAACACACCCGGCACGAAGGTCACCGCATAGTTGGCAGAAGCACTGATCGTGCCCTGCGTGATTGCATAGGCTCCGGCCGTTTCACCGGCTTCCCGTGCGGGCGTGCCGCTCAGGCTGTCATTGCCCACCAGCGCACCGGCGGTCAGGTCATAGCCCAGAACCGGATCGGCTTCACCGAAGGTCTTTGAGGCATTCCGTCCCGTCAGGGTCAGGCTGACCTTGTTGATCACCCCGACCATGCCGCTCAGGCTGGAGGCCAGACTGTAGTTACCCGCCGAGGCCCCGCTCAGGGTCAGGCCGGTGACGCTGACTGTGCGGCCAGTGCCGGCATTGGCCGTATCATAGGTGCCGCTGGCGACCGTGTTCAGGGTCACATCATCCGATCCCACAATACCGCTCAGGGTCGCGTAGTTGGCCGCCGTCAGCGTCGCCGCCGTCATGCCGTCATAGGTCTTGGCCACCTCACCGGCCAGGCTGGCGGTCAGGGCCTTGGGCGTGATGCTGCCGCTGGCGCTCTGGGTGGTGACCGTATAGTTGTGACCACTATTGCCGTCATTGATAACATAGCCGTTGACCGTCAGGGTGCGGTTGCCCGCGTCCTTGCTGTCAAACGCCTGGGTCAGGCCGGTGGCCGTATCCGTGCCGACCAGACCGGACACGACGACTGGCATCCCGCCGGAGGTGGTGTTACCGTTATAGACGCGCGTATCGCTGACCGCCGACAGGGTCAGGCTGGCGGGGGTAATGGCCCCGATCGCCCCTGAGGCCGAACCGCTGAGGCTGTAGTTACCCGCTGCTGTCCCGTTCAGGGTCAGGCCGGTGACGGTCACGGTCTTGCCCGAACCGGCATGGCGGGTGTCATAGGTGCCGCTGGCGACAGTGTTCAGTGTCACATCATCCGATCCCACAATACCGCTCAGGGCCGCGTAGTTGGCTGCCGTCAGCGTCGCCGCCGTCGTGCCGTCATAGACCTTGCCCACCGAACCGGTCAGGGTCACCGTCAGCAGTTTGGGCGTGATGATATAGACGCCTTCGCTATTGCCGGTGCTGGCGAGCTGGTAATTGCCCGCCTTGGTTCCCGTCAGGCCGGTGACACGGCTGGCATAGGTGCCGGCAGCCGTCAGGTTGCTGACGGTCACGGCGTCCCCGTTGCGGAACAGACCGACAATGCCATCGACCTCACCGGCATCTTCGGCCAGCACACCGCTCAGGGTAACGCCCCCCAGGCTATGGGCAGAGCCATAGACAGAGCTATCATCGGCTACGGCCCAGTTCAGGGTCTGGAGAAGCAAGTGCGTGATATTGCCGAAAGCGGTCTGGGTGGTAACCGTATAGTTGTGACCACCATTGCCGTCATTGATGACATAGCCCGCATTGATGCTGAGGGAGATATTATCGGCCACATCAGCGCTGGCGAAGGACTGGCTCAGGTCTGTGACCGTATCCCCGTCGATCAGGCCGATCACCTGCGGTGTCGCCGAAGATGAGGTATTGCCATTATACATGCGCGTATCGCTGACCGCCGACAGGGTCAGGCTGGCGGGGGTGATCTCGCCGATCGCACCTGAGGCCGACGCATCGACCACATAGTTACCGGCATCGGCCCCACTCAGGGTCACGCCGGTGGCGGTGATGGTCTTGCCCGAACCGACATTTTTATTATCGAAGGTTCCGGTGCCGCTGGCACTGGCCGTCTCGCTGCCGACAAAGCCGCTGAGCTGAATATGGCCATTGAGGTCGGCCACATCCGTCCCGTCATAGACACGGCTCACCGTCCCGTTCAGCACCGCGGTCAGGGTCTTCGGCGTGATCTCGAAACTGCCCGTGCCGTAGGTGATCTGATAGTTCATGTCTGAAGCATAGTCCCCCGTCGCCGTCAGGCTGTAGGTACCGACATTCTTCGAGGTCGTCGTCACGCCACCGGTCACGCCACCGCTCAGGCTATCATTGGCCGCATCCGCCCCCAGATAGCCGCTCAGGCTGCTGGTCACGGTTTCGGCCAGACCGTCATAGACCTTCGATCCACCTTGCGGGGTGACCGTCAGGGTCGCGGCCTGCGCATAGACGAAGCGGTTGCCTGCGCCCAGCGTGGCATCGCCGGTGACGCTGTTGCTGAAGGTGTCTGTGCTGAAGTCATAGGTCGTGTTGTAATAGTTCCGTCCCGACAAAGTGCCGGTCAGGGACGCCGATGGGGCGGCCGCGCTATAGGCCAGCCAACGCCCGTTCGGTGTGCTCAGGGCCGGAGCCGCAGGCCCTTGCACCAGACCTCCGCCCGACGCCAGCACAATCGCATCACCCGTCGCCTCAGACGTGATCGATCGCAAAAGCGTCAGCTTGCCAGCCGAGGCTGAAACCAGCACGCGACCGGTTTGGGCAATCTCTTCATCCAGCGCAAAGTCACCGGTTGCCCGGAGCGACAGGTTCCCCAAAGGCTGCGTGGCCGCCAGAGCCGAACCGAAAACCGCCATCAGATCGGTATCCAGTGCGCTGAGGCTGGTTTTTGCCGTTGTGAAGCCATAGGTCCCAGAAATGACATTCAGCAAACCCGATACGTCATCATAGGTCGCGCCGGAAAGAGTACTGTCACCGCTGAGGGTCAGGGTGGCCCCCAGGCCCGTCGTCAGGCTTACCCCCTTGGGGAGGAAATACCGCACCCCGTACTGACCGTCCGCCCCGCTGAGGGTCGTCGCCAGCAGGCCCCCATTGGCATAGAGGCCAATCGTGGCCCCCGACGCCGCGCTGCCGTCCGCAAGCGCCGCAGAGCCGGACGCCTGCCCGGAACTCGCATAGCGGTTCAGGTACGGATTATGCCCGTTCAACGTCGACCACAGAGCCCCGTCAAAGTTCAGAGACTGTAACTCACCACGCGTCAGAGCCGTAACCGGCGAACTGGTCGCATCCGGGCTACCGGCACCTGCCCCGGCCTGAGTGTTTCCTGAATCAGACGCATAATAGGCATTGGTGATGATGGAATTGGTATTTGAGAAATTACCGACCAACTGCCCGTAATTGCCCGACGGAGCGTTCAGGATTGTTGTACTCCAGACATTATCAATAATGATCTTGCTGGCGGCGCGGCCTTCACTGCGCCCGATCAATCCGCCAGCCGCCCCCAGACTCACGCCTTCGACATTAATAGCGCCCGTTGAAAACGCATTGGTAATGGCGGAACGGGCTGCATCCGTTGTCGTGACCAGTCGGCCAACTAACCCGCCGACACCACTGGAAGCCACGGTGCCTGTGGTTGTGATATTTACATCTGCGTAGGCATTATTGATCGTGGCATCGCGCACTTCACCGACCATGCCACCGGCATAAACGGCACTGTTGTTAGGCGTAAAGGTCAGACTCCCCGTCGCATAGGCATTTTCAATTAGGGAACCTGAACTCAGACTGCCGACAAGCCCCCCGACACTCCGCACAGCCGAAAGCGTGTAATTATCCGCAAAGACGTTCCTGACCGTCGTGAGTCCGCCAGTGCCACCGATCAAGGTGCCCAAGGCCCCATTACCCGAATTGGAAATAACCGGATTGATAAGGCCAAAATCCCGAATGGTAGCGCTTTCTGTGGCCGTTCCCGTATATCCGAAGAAACCCACAGCATTGCTGGAGGCCGCTGAAATTTTGACGTTGGATACGGTATTGCCCAGACCGGTAAAGGTGCCGACAAACGCGCGGGTCGCTGCATTGGATAAGACCGCACCAGTATAGGGTGTGTCCGTGGCATCCAGAGACTGCGCCAGCGCATACTGGCCGGTAATGAGCGTTACCGCTGACGGGTTCAACGAAGCAATATCCGCCAGACTATGCAGCAGTGTATAGTTCTGACCGTTGATGTTCAGGGTGCCCGCCCCGCCGGTATAGCTCAGGCTCTTGCCGCCAAAGAAGCCATAATCCCCTGCCCCGCCGCTGCCGGTTTTCAGCACCACGCCCCCTGCGCCGGTAACCTGCACATTGGCGTAGAAATTAACATCCCGATAGGCATCTAGTGTCAGGCTGTTGCCGCTGGCCCAACTGATGTCGGCATCGATATTGATGTCGCCTTGCCCGTTGGCAATGGCCACACCCGCTCCTGTGGCCCCGCCTGCCGTGGTTTGCAGCGTGACATTGGTGGTTGCCAGATTGCCGGAGATCGTCGCCGCTGCGGCCGTATCCACCGTCAGGTCATAGGGATCGACCAGCCAGTTACCCGTCAGGCCCTGCGCCGCCGAGGTATCAACCCGCGCGCCGGTAAAATCGACCTGCGCCCCCGATGTTTCCACAAACCCACCATGACCGCCTTCGCCGCCGCCTTGGGCCGTCAGTTGACCGGAAACCGCCAGATGGCCGTGATCCATATCGGCAAAGGCCACAACCGTCCCGCCGGAACCGGTCGCCGTGGCCGCATCCGCCGACAGGTGCGCCGCCGATCCGATGCGTACATCCCCGCCCGTGAGGGCAATATGTCCCCCATTACCGACCACGTCAGAGGCCAGAAGTTGCGCGCCCTCGATCGACACCTTGCCGCTGCCCGCCGTCAGAAGGATACGGCCATCCGCCGCCGAAACACCGGTGGCGCGGATAATGCCCTGCGTATTGCCAGCCAGAGCATAGACGTTGCCGCCTTCGGCCCGCAACTCGACAGAGGCCGCCTCGATCACGCCTGAGGTGCCGACCGCACTGTCAGCCCCGCCGCGCACGATCAGGAAGTTGCCACCATCGGCACGCGTGTCCTGAAGGATGATCTGCCGACCGGCCACAAGCGCCGCCGTACCATTCGGGGCGCTGATCTGACCTTCGTTGCGCACGCCTACCGCCATCAGGGCGACATCACCGCCCAGAGCACCGACCCGCCCGAGATTGACCACCTCGGCCAGGGAATTGCCGGAAAAGGCCAGAGGCCCACCTGCCATGAAGCGGTCATTGCTGACATCCAGCGTCGAGGCCACGAACCCGCCGCCGACCTTGACGACACCGGACTGGCCGATAATGACCCCGTTGGGGTTGATGAGATAGACCGAGCCGGTGCTGCCCAACCGGCCATTGAGGCTGGACACCGACGTCCCGCGCACGCGGTTCAGCGTCGCGCCGTTACCATTGTCGAAAAAGACCGACCCACCGGCACCGATCGAGAAATTATCCCAGTCGATGATTGCCTTCTGGCTGCCCTGCGAAATAGTCAGGCCATTGGCGCCACCGCCACCGATCTGGGCCTCACCGGCCACCACCTTGCCGCCCGAAGGCAGGGTCGGCTGCGCCTGAAGCGGCTGAGCCACCATGCCCGCCGCCAATGTCATCGGGATCAGGGCGCTCATGAGCAAGCCCTGACGGCGGCCGGGTCTGTTATTGACCATCTGTGTCACTGAATTCTGAAGCATATGCTGTATCCGCATGGTTGTTTCCAAAAGAGCGGTCGGAAAACTCAAACCCGGATGTCGGCACACAAAGGCTCACACGCCCGGACAGATACCGGTCGTCTGATGGCAAGGCCATCTGCCTGTATTTATGGAATCCCCCATACCCCCTGATTATCGGATACGGGTCAAATCCGCCTCTACCCTGTTTCAGCTGGCGCCTTCTGTACGGACGCCCTCCGGCCGGTTCACCCCGACAAAAAATCAGGGCCGGAACCTCTGTGGTGACAGTGGCCCAGCCCTGAGCCGTTCTTATTTCTTCTTTTCGTCCGCCCCCGTCAGGAAGCCATCCCCGTCCTTGTCTCGCCCCTTGAACGCAGCCTCACCCGCCGCCAAAGATTCCTCAAGGGTCAGGGTGCCGTCGCCATTGGCGTCCTGCTTGAACAGAGTATCCGTGCGCAAGGCCGGCGTCTTGGGATCGGTCGGCTTCACGATCTTGGTGTAGTAGGCCAGCGCCTCTTCACGGGTGACGGAGCCGTCCTTGTTGGCATCCAGTTTTTGAAAGGACTTGGGCTTATCCGCCTGCCATTCCTCAAGGCTGAGGCGCCCGTCCCCGTTCTTGTCCATCTTGGCCAGACTGCCGGGCAATGACTGGGCCATAGCACCGCTCGCCCCCAGAGCCAGGGTAACGGCGACAACTGAAAACACGGAACGATAGCTAAACATAAAAGGTCTCTCCTTGTTTGGCACGCATTCACAGCGCACTTATGATGATTTGTTAGGTAAGACGCGCATCTGCCGGAAAGACGAACCGGAATTTAATTTTTTGTAAAATTTTTCCGGCTCGACCTTCAGACGCGACGACAAACCTCACTATGCGCGGACAAGAGCCGGAACGGTAAGATCATGTTCATCACGCAGGGCAGCGTCCTTGGAATGATCGGCTCCGGCCCAGATTTTTTGCGCTGTCCACGGCACAGCAGGGGCACTCCAGAACGGATGGGCAGCAGACAGCCCCAGCGGCAATAGCCCATTGGCCGTAATATAAAGACTGCCGGTGGACACATAATCCTCGCCCAGAGACGGCTGGTGTCCGGCCAGCCCGATCTGTAGCCAGCCATCGGCATTGAAGGTGCCTTCCGGTTCCATCGTGCGGCCGATAACCGCCCCCAGAGCCTCACGCACCTGAGCCGGTGCCACCTTGCGCGGCAGCTTGTCCATCAGGGCCATCTGGGCCAGTGTCTGAAACGCTCCGAACCGATAGGCAATCGAACGGCCAATGGGGGCATAGGTGCCATCCGGCCCGATCATACGCTCCTGCACTTCGGCATAGCGGGTGGCACGCCGCAACGCCTTGGTATATACGTCTTCAAAGCGCGGATCCTGCTGTTTGAGGACGTTCAGACAGTCAATCAGCATCGGCTGGATAACGAAGCTGTTATAATAGTCGGCATGATAGGCATTACCGTCACCGTAATGGCCATCGCCGACATACCAGTTGAGCATGACCTGAATATTGTTCTCAAACCGCTGATGAAGGGTTGGACGGCCTGCAAACATCAGGAAGGCTTCGATTGTCGCTGCAAACATCACCCAGTTGTTGCGGATCGGATTCTGGAGCTTGCGTGTCGATTCCAGTGCGGCGATGACATAGCCCTTCACTTCGGGGGGCAAGGGCTCCCACAGCACCCCGGGGGCGCGCAGAATGGCCTGAGCCACATAGGACGCATCGACCATAGGCTGACGGCCATTATTGAAGTTCATCATATCGGGCGAAGCCGGATTGGTAGCCCTTTCCAGAGCGGCCTGTGCCCAGCCGATATAGGTGGCTTGCAACGCCTTTTCGCTCCCCTGAACTTCTGTAAGGGCCAGCCAGGGTGCAATGCCGCTCAGCAGACGGCCAAAGGCTTCGAGATAGGTGCAGGTTTCACGCCCCTTCCCCTTTTGCTGCTCTACCGGCATATTGGCTTTCAGAGTGCCTTTTGCCAGATTGGACAGCACCGGTCGGCTGAGTCTGTCCATGATGCTGAGCCAGTATGCCCGTGATCCCGTATCCGGCGTTACCGGGGTGGCGGCCTGTGCGCCTGCCGACAGGCCGATACCTGTGGCCACAAGAGGCAGGCCGAACAAATGACGTCTTGAGGTTTCCATGAAATGATCCTGTAAATGATTATTGTGCTGCCAGTTCCAGCCGTCGTTTCGACAGCCAGGAACGGAATTCGGTGGATGTGGTGATACCTTGCTGATCCTGCGCCCAGGCAACGCCAAAAGCGTAGTCGATACGGGTCGGATCCCTGAAGGTAACATAGAGACTGTTGCCATCGTCAGCAGGCGCTCCCTCGACATCGGCGACGCGATAAAACACCGCCATGCCCATATCATCCTTTGCCAGACTTTGCCGTCCCCATGTCGCCACAAAGGCCCAGCCGGTCGCATCGGCCTCGCCCTGAATGACCTCGACCCCCGGATGTCTGATCAGACCGGTAACGAATGGCTCCGGCACAGAGGTTTCTGCCCTGGCCCTGACATGTGTCAGCGCAGACCCTGAATGGATCGACAGGGTCGTCACCAGATTGGTGCGCCCGTCATCAAGGCCGGCATTTCTGATTTCTGCCGTGGCCACCTGCGCCTGCGGTTCGGCGAGGGTGACATTAAGGGTCGATTTCCCCAGTTGCACCGCCTTGCCGTCGCGCAAACGTCCTATGCCGCCAATGCCGACCGTCTCGCCGACCTTCAGGACATCCATGCCCCACGGGGCCATCTTATGATAGGTATCACCACCAATACCGACCGTCTGCAGCACATTGGCCGGCGTTTTCTTGCCGAAAATATCAATCGCCATCCGCTCATCAAGATAGAGGCGATAGGCCATGAGATCCGATTCCCAGCCCAGCCCTTCAAAGGCAATCGACCCGTCCCCGATACGGTGATTGGCCGGAACCTCATAATGGGTACGCTGTTCGTAGGTCTTATCCTTGCCTGTGCCGCCGGTACGAATATTCAGTACCATTTGCGGGTGCGGCACTTCGGCCTGTACCGTCAGGTCTGGCCCGTCGCTCAGATCCAGATCGGCCACAGCCACGGCCGCCATCAGGAAGGCCCCGCCGCCGTAGAAATGTGTGTTGTCATAGGTCACAGTATCAGGCCGGTCACCAACCGGCTGCACATAGCCCAGCTTGCCATCAGGATGCACGGCGCGCGTCAGGGCCGCCCAGCCCTTGCGCACCGCCGGTTCATAGGTCTGACGATCCAGAAACCCCTGCCTTATGCCCCAGGCCAGCCCATAGGTGAAAAAGGCCGTGCCGCTCGTTTCCGGTCGCGTGGTGGCCGGATCGGCCAGAAGCGAAGGCGACCAGTTGCCATCGCTCTTTTGCACCTGAATAAGGCGCGCCGACATATCTCTGAACAGCGCTTCCATTTCCTTACGCGCGGGATCGCCTTCGGGCAGCATGGGAATACTGCGCGCCAGACCGGCATAGACCCAGCCATTGCCCCGGCTCCAGAACACCTTTTCCCCGTTCGGCCCGCGCCGCTCAAAGAAGCGTGAATCGCGGTAATAGAGATGCTCGTCCTTATCGAACAGATAATCGGTTGTCGCCGCAAATTCCTTCCTGGCATAGTCGGCATATTTCGGGTCACCGGTGACCTTTGACAGCTCAAACCATACCGGCGGGGCCATGAACAGGGCGTCGGCCCAGCACCAGCGCCGTTTGCAGTCAGGGATGGAGGTATCGCCGCGCTCACCGTATTGCAGACCAACCGTAACCGGCGGCTCTGCCAGTATCCGGTCTAACCGGGATCTCAGGGGGGCGATACTTGCGTCCCCGCCGCCGTGTGTCGAGGCCCAGATATAGGCCTGACCGATAACCTGATCATCGGCATGATAGACCCGCTTGCCCACTTGCCATTGGTTAGCCGTGCCACGGGCGAAGATGGCGGCCTTGTATTTCGGGTTGTCGGTATGATCCGCCAGATCGCGCAGCCCCACAAACAAAGCGCCCTGAATCCAGCCCGTCGGATACCAGGCATCCTTGCCAAACGGATAATCCACCGGATTGCCTGTCAGCATGGTCAACTGATGATCGGCGACCGTTTCCGCCAGAGCGATAACCTCGGCCGAGGCGTAAGGTACGGGGGCAACGGCCTGAGCCGCAGGCTGGGCCAGAGTCATGGTGGCCGGTAAGGACAGGCCTGCCCCCAGAAAAGCACCGGCAAGTAATGTGACGCCACAGCGACGTACACGGCGATCCGTTCTCATGATAATTCCCTGTTTTGGTTAGAGTGCCTGTTCCGATTCAATAGAAACGCAACAGGCGCTATAAAGCAGCGATCTGATCCGATACATGATCGAAGGCTTTGCCGTGGCCGGATCAGATTTTGCTGTAAGACGCAGAATGAGGAAAAAGGCGAACCCCTTGCCTCTGTATTTCCGTGCGGTCGGCTAGAGCGCTTTCCGAAAAGTGTGACGCACTTTTCGGATTAAAAAGCGTGTTAAAACAAAAGAATAAGGGCGTTTTTCCGATTCATTTTGAACGGAACACGCTCTAATGTCCGGCATAGCGGATATTCGGCACAGGCGGCGGCGCCATATCTGTACCAAGATAATAGTCCGGCAGGGGCGACTGCACATATCCCTTGATGGTCATATGATTGCGATAGGCCGGATTTTGCGCCATCGTGTACAGACGGTAAGAGCTGGGCATATTGGTCGTAAAGATAACCAGCGCATTCTGCCCCTGATTCATATAGATCAGCTCTGTGCGCCAATCCCCGAAAATATCGCCAAAGAACACAGGGTTCTTGCCGCTCTGTTCCATGTCAATGTCATAGGCCGGATCATTCAGCGTCACGAGGCGCGGCAGATAACGCGGACGGGGCGGGTTCAGATAATCCCATTTTTCCAGCCTGTAGTCATTTACCAGTTCCGACAGCAGATCTCCGTCCCACCAGATCATCTGGTGCGGCCAGGGGAAGCGTTCATTATCCGGATCCTGTGCCGTAGTTACAGTGCGGGTATTGGTTTCACCATTATAAATACCCGATTTGGTCGTCCAGACTTCAAATCCCGGATAGCGTGGATCAATATCCCCCACCATGCCGCGCCCGACATCATAGGTATCTGCCGGATCGACACTATGGCTCCAAAGCACCTTACCGTTGGTGGCGTCATAATAGTATTCGAGCAGACCACTGGGGTTGGTTTGCTGTATCCCGAAGCCGCGCATCCCTTCATGATCGGGAGAAAACTTGCCGACATAGAAGCGATCCCCATGCGCTACGCCGGGCAGGATATAACGTATGGTGCCATCGCCGTTCAGCAGGAAGTTACCCGTCGCCATCTCATCGCGGCCATCGCCATCGACATCAATGATCCGCATCTGGTGCGAGGCTTCCTGCTGGTTGCCTGTCGCATTGCCACCTGCATAGGTCGCCTGATGCAGAGGCAGTCGCCAGTTTTCCGTGACGGTTGAACCGCCTGACCAGCTATAGGCCGCAAAAATGTCATTGAAGGTCTTGTCAGGGCTGGGGTTACGGTTACGTCCCCAGAAAAAGATGTTGGGCGTGCTGCCATTGGCATAGCCGATCCCTAACTGCACTCCCATACGGCCAGCCTTGGCATAATAGTCATTCGGGAAAGGCTGGGTGGCCAGAGGTGCCCCCGTCATGCCGTCAATGATCGCCAGATACTGCTTGTTGGGATCAGGATCAGAGAAGGTCGTGCCGTTTCCGAAGATCACCCCGTCAGCAATACGCAACACCACCTCGGCCCTGCCGTCACCATTAAGGTCGTACACAGTGGCACCATCATACATACCCACGCTCAGGGTCGTTGGCCCCGGTGTAATATTATAGATATTCAGGCTGCCCGGCCCCATATTGATCTGCCACAGACGCGTCCCATCGCGCTTATAGGCTTCCAGATATTGCGGGCCAGCCCCCAGATCACCGTTTGTATTCGGCACTTCCGGAGCCAGCCGATCGAGGACATAGTCATATTCCCCGTCTCCATCCAGATCGCCGACCCAGACGAATTTGGTGTAATAACCTGCCGCAGGCGGAGCCGCCAAAGGCACCCGCACAATCGGATGATCCGGCCCGTTGACCACCAGTTTGAAAGCCTCACTGGCAGGCTGTTCCTCGCCCTCAATGATCGCCCGCACTGTATAGTCATAGGTGCCCGTACCAGTGTCCGGTGCATGGGTATCCAGAAAATTCGTCCCTTCTGTCAGAGGCGTGTCATTCAGTTTCACCGGTGCGGCACCGTTCGTCCCCCGATAGACATTAAACGCCGTCGTCCTGGGTTCCAGAGCCAGCAGACGCCAGCTGATAAAAACATCACTTGCGCTGTTGCGTACGGCCACGACCCCACGCCCCAGTCTTTCCATCTCTCTTCCGTTTTGCGATGAGGCGGATGAGGCGCTGCTCGAAGAGGCCTGACTGCTGCCTTGCCCGGAACCGCTGCTCCCCGATGACCCGTCACCGCCACATGACGCCAGAAATGCAGCCAGCGTCACGGCCATACAGCCTGTATATACCTTTAGCATTAGGACTTCCCTGTTCAATTATGTTTGTTGTCAGTCCCAGAGTTAAGACGCCCGAAGCCTGCATATGCGAACCTGGCGCCACAAATTTTGACCCGTGCCGACCTGTCTTCTGACAATTGCAGGGTTCGTATTTTCGGGCCTTGCCCGTCTAACTGCACAGACACCGGCATATAGTGTGCCGGACGCAAAACAGGACGTGGCGTCAGTACAGGGATGCCCTCTCAGGAGAAAAACATGCTTCATAAACGCTGGTGGCTACTGGTTTCCACAGCCCTGCTTCTGCCTCTGTCGGCTCAGGCCCATGACGCTTCGCGTTATGTCGCCTCACCGCGCCAGACCTATAATTTCAATTCCGACTGGAAGCAGAAAACCGGCGATACCGAAGGCGCGCAACAACCGGGCTTTGACGACCATGACTGGAAGCCGGTTACCCTGCCCAATGCCTTCAATGAAACCGAAGCCTTCTCACGCGATATTCGTGATCTGTCCACCTCGATCATCTGGTATCGCAAGGATTTCAGCCTTGCCCCTTCGGATGTCGGTAAGAAGGTGTTTCTGGAGTTTGAAGGCGTCCGTCAGGCGGCTGAGATCTGGGTAAACGGCACGTCGGTTGCCCTGTCTGAAAACGGCGTAATGGCGTTTGGCGCAGATATTTCGGCACATCTGGTTGCCGGTCAGAATGTCATTGCCGTGCGCGTAGATAACGACTGGACCTATAAGGAACGCGCCAGCGGCAGTGGCTATCAGTGGAATGATCGTAACTTCAATGCCAACTATGGCGGCATTAGCAAAAATGTCCGCCTGCATGTGGCCGACAGCGTGTATCAGACCCTGCCGCTCTTTTCCGGTCTGGGGACCACGGGGCAATATGTCTGGGCCGACACGTTTGATCTGCAAAAAAAATCAGCCACCATCCATGCTGAAACCCAGATCAGAAACGATGGTGCGCAGGCGCGCACCCTGGGCTATCAGGTTGAAATCCGTGACCGTGACAACAAGGTCGTTGCGCAGTTTCAGGGGCCTCAGACAACCCTGAAGCCCAAAGAAACCCGCGTCCTCACGGCGGAACAGGCTCTGTCCGACCTGCATTTCTGGAGCTGGGGATATGGCTATCTTTATACGGTCACCACCAGTCTTGTTGAAAACGGAAAGGTCGTGGACAGTGTGGATACGGTCACCGGCTTCCGCCAGACAAAATTTGAGAAGGGTATGGTTGAGCTTAACGGGCGTGTGATCCAGATGCACGGCTATGCCCAGCGCACGTCAAACGAATGGCCGGCTATCGGGATCTCTCTGCCGCCCTGGCTCAGTGATTTTTCAAACCATCTGATGATCGAAAGCGGGGGCAATCTGGTGCGCTGGATGCACATTACCCCGTCGAAACAGGATATTGAATCGGCCGACCGCGTAGGCCTGTTGCAGGCCATGCCTGCGGGCGATTCTGAAAAAGATGCCACAGGTCGCTGGTGGTCACAGCGCACGGAGCTGATGCGGGATGCGATCATCTATAATCGCAACAACCCTTCGATCCTCTTTTATGAATCGGGCAATAAGGGCATCAGCGAAGCCCATATGACGGAAATGAAGGCCATCCGCGACCTCTATGATCCGCATGGCGGCCGCGCTATCGGGTCACGCGAAATGCTGGATAGCAAGGTGGCCGAATATGGCGGTGAAATGCTCTATATCGACAAGAGCGCCAAACATCCCCTGTGGGCAACCGAATATTCCCGTGATGAAGCCGCCCGCGCCTATCAGGACGAATTTACAGCTCCCTTCCACAGGGATACACCCGATTATAACCGTAATCAGGACAGTCAGGCCCTCGAAGATGTCCGGCGCTGGTATGAATATTACCGTGTCCGGCCCGGCACAGGTGACCGGGTCAGCTCCGGCGGGGTGAATATCGTCTTTTCTGACACCAACACCCACTATCGCGGGGACAACAACTATCGCCGGTCAGGCGAGGTGGATGCCATGCGCCTGCCCAAGGAAGGCTTCTTTGCCCATAAGGTCATGTGGAGCGACTGGGTCGATAGCATCACACCGGCCACCCATATCATTGGTCACTGGAACTATGCCGAAGGTACGCACAAGGACGTTTCTGTCATCTCGAACGGTGACAGCGTGGAACTGTTCCTGAACGGCAAATCACTGGGCAAGGGCACGCGTAGCGATGGCTTTATCTTTACATGGAAAGACGTCACCTGGGCACCGGGGACGCTGAAGGCCGTGGCTACCCATGCCGACAACGCCCATTCTGAATTTACGGTGGAAACCACGGGGGCACCGGTGGCACTGAGGCTGACCCCGCATACCTCACCGCGCGGATTTGTGATGGACGGGGCCGATATTGCCCTTGTCGATGTCGAGGTCGTCGATGCACAGGGCCGTCGTGTCCCTGTGGCCAACGACAAAATTCAGTTTGAACTGGAAGGGCCGGCACAGTGGCGTGGCGGTATTGCACAGGGCGATTCCTCCGGTCGTGCGCGTCGTGCCGATGCTATACCCGGCCATGATCCCCGCCATCCGGGCACCGCCCGCGACGAGGATAATTATATCCTTTCACAGCAATTACCGGTGGAAAACGGCGTTAATCGCGTCATGCTCAGGGCCGGACACAGCGGAGGGGTGATTAAGCTGCGCGCCACCGCAGACGGGCTGAAAATGGCTGCGATTGACATACCGGCCGTGACCGTGGAAGCCCCTGTCACGGGTCTGTCAAAAGATTTTCCCGAATACCACCAGACCGGTCTGCTGACGCGCGGCCCGACGCCTGAGGCCCCGACCTACACGGTGAGTCGTGTCGCCAGAACGCCGGTTAAGGTCACCGCGCCAGTGCAACAGGCTGAGGCCGGAAACACCATTGATGATAATGAACTGAGCAAGTGGACAAGCGATGGCCGTCCGGCCAATGCCTGGATCGAATATGACTTTGCCCGTCCGCAAACCTTTAATGCCGTGGATTTCAAACTGGCCGCCTTCCGCTCGCGCAGCTATCCGTTGCGGATCACGGTCGATGGCAAGACGGTGTGGCAGGGGGTTAGCGAAAAAAGCCTTGGTTATGCGGGTGTGACCTTCCCAACCACAACCGGCAAGGTGGTGCGTATCACCCAGATCGGTTCCAGTAATAATGCCGATGCTTTCAGCCAGATTTCCGAGGTCGATGCCACCCGCACCGCAGGCAATACAGGTGACGACAAACTGAAATCCGGCTGGGATCTGGGGATTATCGAAGTCGAGTTCTACGGCCCGCCCGCAGTGGAGGCGAAGAAATAGATGACCGTTTATTTCTATAGCGGATATTATTCATGAATCGCCGACATCTTTTGCTTTCCGTCGCCGGACTGGCGACGGTGGCACGGGCCGGAAGTCTGATGGCCGCGCCGGTGCATCCGGTCGTTCTGGGCGTCATTGAATATGGCCAGTCAAATTCCGAAGCTCAGGCCGGAAAACAGGCGCGTCTTCTGCGCACGGATTATCCGTTTGCAGGCCGCCTGTGGATGCCCCGAACAGACGCCGAAAACGTCTGGCTGGGCATGGCCACGACGGGCGGTCGTTCCTATGAACTGGCCGAAGACGCGGTTACAGGCCTGATGCCGCTCAGGGGAGCTATGGGCAGCGCGTCTCACGGTACGACGGCCGGTGAAAGCATGGTCTTGCGGTTGTGTGAGGACGACCCCGACGGCGACGGCTCCATTGTGCTGTTCAATGCCGCCGAAGGCGGACAGAGCATCAGCAATCTCGGCAAAAACCCTAAGGCCGGTCATTTTGCCTTCCAGAATCTGATGCGCACGGTCAAGGCCGTCAATACCGCTGTACAGGCAGAAGGCAAGGCCTATGTCGTGCGGGTACTGCTGACCGCTCAGGGTGAAAGCAATGCCGAGGACACCCAACTGGGGGCCAAACAGGAAACGGTGCGCCACGAGGTCGAAACGGCCATTCAGGCCCTCACCGGTCAATCGGAAGCGGTCTGGATGCTGTCGGTTCAGCCTTCGAGCTTTTTCGGCGAAGGCAAAGAGGTCTGCGCTATCCTTGCCGAACATGAACGTTCGATTGCCAAAGGCGGAGCCTTTTTCTGCCTTGGCCCAACCTATAACTTCCCGTTCTATTCCGACTTCCTGCACCACACATCTCCCGGCCATGACATGCGCGGTGAGCTGTATGCCATCGCCTATGAGAGCCTCGTCAAAAACGGGCATTGGGAGGTGTTGCGTGGACTTGGCGCTCAGGTGCAGGGGCCGTCACAGATTGTGGTAACCCTGACCGAACCGGCTCAGATAGATACGAAGGGGCCGGTGTATCCTGTGCAGCACGCAGGCATTACCCTCACCGGAGGTGAGGTCGAGGCGATTACCCTCAAGGGGGATAAGCTGCTGATTACAACCAAAGGTGCAGCCGCCGCCGTCACTCAGGTTCGCCTGGGTTTGCAGGGGCATGGTGAGAAGCCCCGCACCGCCGATAAGGTGCCGCGCACCAATATCCGTTCCGTCAAGACCTATGGGGCCTATCGGGACGGCAGCCCCATCCATAAGTGGTTCTGCCATCAGGTACTGGCGGTTAAGCCCTGAAACAAAAAAGGCCTTCCACGATATGTGAAAGGCCTTTCTTTCGGGCGCCGTTACTGTGCCGGTCTGTGGGTGACAATCTTTGGCAACTCAGGCGTTTTCATATCCTTGCCAATAAAGAAGCTCGGATGCGGCGGCTGATTATAAGCCGTGTTCTGCCAGGCAACCGCGACGCGGTATTGCGCATCATGCATCAGGGTCACCAGACGGCGTTCGGTGGGGATAGGCGTCGTATAAAGCCTCAGGAAGGCTTCATCCGGTGTGTGCCAGATCACTTCTTCGCGCCAGTCGCCCAAAAGATCGCCCGACACCAGTGGCGTGTTTTTCGTGCCATTGCTTTCAACCACACCCTGCGCCTCAAGCAGCGGACGGGACTTGCTGGTATTCCAGTCCCACTTCAGGATGCGGTTCTTGTGGAACAGTTCACGCAGTTCATCGCCATCCCACCACACAAGGAAGCTCAGTTCACGCGGCCGTTTTGCCCCTTCGATAGGCTTGCCCTTGACGGTAAAGAGCGCATCGAGATTCGGCGCCCATGATTCCGCACCAGGGAAACGCGGGTCAATGTCGGCAATGACGCCCCGTCCCGTGTCACCTTCCGCTGGTGTCGTCCACAGGATTTCGCCGGTGCGTGCATCCAGCATGGCCGTACCCACGCCGCCATTGCGCTTGATCTCCTCGTGCGCACCGAACTTTTCCAGTCCCGGACGTGAGGGATCAAAGTCACTGACGTGCATGGCATCGCCATGCCTCAGGCCGGAACTCCATAAGCCCTTGCCATTATCATCTATGGCCATTGCCCCATAGAGGATCTCGTCCTTGCCATCATTATCGACATCCGCCACGCTAAGCTGGTGATTGCCCTGACCGGCAAAGGCTTCGTTACCGGGTTCGGCACTGTCAAACGTCCAGCGACGCGTCAGCTTGCCATCACGCCAGTCCCATGCCGCCACCGTCGTCCGGGCATAATAGCCGCGGGCCATGATGATACTGGGGCGCTGGCCATCAAGATAGGCCGTCCCGCCCAGAAAACGATCGACCCGATTGGCATAGTCATCGCCCCAGATCGTCCCCAGTTCCTCACGGGTTGGCGCATCGGTGCCCATACCCCGTTGCGGCCAGTAGGGCGCGCTGTCCAGCGCCTTACCCGTCAGACCGTCAAAAACGGTAAGATATTCCGGCCCGCGAATGATACGCCCCTGCATACGCGGCGGCTGACCGGGCTTGCTCGGCACCGAGGTCGATCCGTCATCACGCCAGTCTGCATCGGGATCACCCAGCACCTTGCCGGTGCCGTCAATCGTCCCGTCGCTGGTGCGCATGGCGATTTCTGCCCGCCCGTCGCCATCATAATCGAAGACCTGAAACTGGGTATAGTGCGACCCTGAGCGGATATTGCGCCCCAGATCGATACGCCACAGACGCTTGCCTTCAAGCGTATAGGCATCAAGCAAGGTCGGCCCCGTATATCCGGCCTGAGAATTATCTTTCCAGTTGGAGGGGTTCCACTTGACAATAATCTCATAGCGCCCGTCCCCGTCCAGATCCCCTACGCTGCCGTCCTGCGCCGTATAGCTGTAGGCCTCGCCCGTCGGGGTCACGCCACCTGCGGGCGGTTGCACCGGTATGCTGAGATAGCCGTCTTTCCAGACATGGACAGGCTGGCTTTCACGCACAGGGCCACTCAGGGCCTTGATGACATAGACCGCTTCCGGCGTGCCCTTTTTGTCCGTGAAATTAGTCGCACCGGTCAGGGGCTTGCGGTTGAGTTTTTGCCCGTCACGATAAAGATCGAAGGCCACGTCCTTCGGGTCGTCTCCCAATAGCCGCCAGCTGACGAAAATGCCGCCATCCTGCGCCGGAACGGCCACCCCGCCCCTGTCCAGCGCCTCCAGCCAGCGCGGCGCCGTCTGAAGCGTCTCTGCGCTGGCGATATGGCCCGTGAGTGTCATGGCCGTCGCCAGAGCTATTGCTTTCCACCTGTATGTCATAGACTCCTGTCCTGAACTGTTGATAGTCACAGCGTAAGACGTATGGGCAGGGGATATGCGAATGTATCTTCGGATTATCTTTTGCGCTCATCCTCAGGCGTAATAAAGCCGTCGGAATCCTTATCGCGCGCCCTGAACTCAAGATCGGCAGAGAAGACAAGCTCCTCAAGGCTTATTTTACCGTCACCATTGGCATCTTTTCTGAACAGACCGGTGACACGCAGGGTCGGTGTTTTGGGATCGGCTGGCTTCACGACACGGGTGTAATAGGCGGTTGCCTCTTCGCGTGTGACAAACCCGTCCTGATCCTGATCGAGATTTCGGAACTGCGCCGGCTTTCCCGCCTGCCATTCCTCATAGCTGATCTTTCCATCGCCATTGCGATCCAGCTTCAGCAGGCCGCCGTTCAGAGTCTCATCGGCCATAGCCATACCTGTCGTGCTCATAGCGGCAATAAGTATCAACGGCCCCACCCGGCAAGATGTGCGCATCAGGCTGTCTCCAGATATATTCTCTGCATCTCAGAGATTTTCATATACCGTATCCCTGCAACAAAAAAAGGGGGAGAGAGCCTCTGCACATGGCCCCTCCCCCTTATTGCCTGTCTGTTTCCAGAAGGCAATTACCTCATGATATACTTGACGCCCGCTGTAATACGGTTGCCGCCATAGGACAGTTTCCAAATATCTTCGATATTTTCAAAGGGATTATAGCCGCCACCGCTGACCTTGGCCCCCTTGTTAGTCAGGTTACGACCCTCAAGATAGAGTTCAACATTATTGCTGAATTTATGGCTGATCTTGGCGTCCACATACTGGGTTTCAAGATTGAAATTGGGTTGCCCCGGATTCCAGGTGACCGTTCCCGGACTTACCCCGAAATTCCCCGGATAGTTGACAATCCCCGTGCCGGAGGTAATCCGGCCAAAGGCCTGCCCCTTGGCTTGATAACTGACGCGGGCCTGCGTGCGGCCATTATCGAACCACAGGGAAAGGTTGGCCGTATAGCTCGGCTCTCTCGGCGGGTTCATGCTGTCGCCGGAATTAGGATCGACAATGCTGGTGCCGCCCGTTTTCAGCTTGGAATAGTTGGCATCAATACCCGTATAACGCAGCAGACCGGGCAAGAAGACAAAGGCGGTCTTGCCTCCGATTTCCCAACCGCGACGGCGATAGCCGGGGCCGTTGGCATAGCTGGGGATGCTGGTAAATTCATATTCCCCCAGCGGAATACCGGTCACCGGATGCACCGCATCCGAACCTTCAAACAAGTTCAGGTTTTGCAAGGTCATGCTGATCGGCTGACCAATGCGCACATCCAGCTCGTAAACGGCAAAGGACAGGTTGGTGTCCTTATTGACATACCATTCCAGAGACGCGTTCTGGCTCTTGGCCGTATAGGGCTTCAGTTCAGGATTACCCACGCGACCGGAACAGTTGTTGGCCACCCCGTCATCGTCACCAAAGTCAATATCGCCGTACTGGTCTGTGGTGCGTTCATCAAAGGTACAGGAACCGGCCGCCAGCATTTTACCAACCGAAGGACGCGCTACGGTCTTGGCTGTATTATACCGCAGAACAATATCATCCGTTACCCAGAGATTGGCATTATAGCTCGGCAGCCAGTCACGGTTCGTCTTGTTGATGGAGGTATTGGTATTGAAGGTAGTTGAGGTGACAGCCCCAAGCGGGTCGTTCGGATCGTTCAGCGTTTTAAAGATCAGGGTCATCTCACCCTGCCCGGTGGCATCGGTTTCAACCATACGCACGCCGAAATTGCCGTCAAAACGCATACCCCACGGCAGGTTCTGATCGAACTCCAGCATATAATAGGCTGCCGTCACCTTTTCCTGTGTGCCGGGGTGCGGCAGTTCATACATTTCACCGTCCGACCCCATACAGACCTTCAGGCAGCCCATATTGTAATTCACATCGCCTTCGAGGTGATTCATCAGGTTCTTGATATCCAGACCGGCCCACTTGCTGACCGTCAGCCCCAGATCATCGCTATAGCCATCAAAAAAAGAGAAGTCGGCAGGCCTGAAGCTATCGGCGAAAATATCCGCCAGTTGGCCCTGTGTCAGGGTTTCCACCCCAAACAGCCGGTTACCGGTCGAGGGGACATAACCATAGACACAGTCAGGGCCTTCACAGCCGATGAAGCTGCCGCGCAAGGCCATACTCGGCACGGTGACGCCCGGCTTGGGAGGATGCGTGGTCTGGCCCTTCCAGTACTGGATACGCGTATCGCGATAATTGACACCGGCCTTGAAGACACTGAAGAAGGGCAGTCTTTCCGGCAGGCGATAGGTGGCATCGACCTTGAAGGTCTTTTCGCTGTTTTCCTGTACCTGCGGCGTATAGTTCAGACCGAAGGCATTGGTCGTCTGCGCACCCGGCACCCCGCCGACCAGCATGGTGTAGTTGTCGGGATTACCCGTATCAAGCCCACCCGGAATGTCATAGTTCCACAGGCCGCTCGGCATCATTTCAAAGGTCACATCACCGACATTATAGGCACGGCTGACCGACATCCGTTCACTGACATAATCGCTCTTGGCGTTACCGGCGAGGAACTTCACCCTCAGAGGGCCATTCTTATAATCACCGCCGAACTGAACATAGCTCGATTCACTGTTGCGATAATTCAGTGACTGCGCCACATGCGCGGTCGTATTCTGCGTCGTAAAACGGGTGACGTGGTGGTTGGCATCCACGATCAGACTGTCGGGCAGGACGTTGGTATTAAGCGTCAGTGCCGGCACAGGCGTATCCGAGGTGACATAGCCCGTATTATAGGTCGGGAAGCCGATGGCCGGATCCGTATAGGTCAGGATAGACCCGTCTGCCCCCGGTGTGCCGCCAATACGCAGGGTACGGCCCTGACTGGTGACATCCCGATTGGCAATGGCATATTTGGCATAGACCGACAGATGGCTGTTGACGCGGAAATCGAAACGAATATCCGCCGCCAGACGGTCTTCCATATTTTCGTTGACCATATACCGCATAAGGCCGGGGTGGTAATCGTTCCACTGATTGAGACAGGAGAGAATTTCCCGATTGCGCACGGTCTTGGTGGCGCTACCCGCATTGACCGGCAGGGGCTTGGCGGCATTGATAAAGGTGGAGCAGTCTTCCTTCGTCTGCGCGCTGGCCATCAGATTGATCAGGTCAGGCGTTGAAAACAGTGATGAACCATGCGGCTTGTCGATGGCCGGATCACCGTAATAGGTATCGGGATTATAGCTGAAGGTCTTATCGGGGCTGCCATCCCAGTCAACCGAACGGATATAGCCCTGGTTCGGGTTGACGGCTTCGATACTGTGACCGGTATTCTGAATCTTGTTCGAGGTGACACTGGCCAGAACCCCCAAACGGTTGTTGAAAAACTTGTTTGCAGCCACAAGGCCGATATAGGGAGTGATTTGCTTGCCCAGCGAATTGCGGGATCCGGCCAGACTCATCGAAACCATAGGCTTCTTGAAATCAAGACCGGTGCGGGTTTCGATATGCACCCCCCCCCCCAGCGACCCTTCGGTCATTTCGGCGGTCGAGCCTTTGACGACATCAACACTCTTGATCAGGTCAGACGGCAGTTCGCGCATATCCGCGCCACGTCCGTCCCCGTCCGCACCGCCTTCGGCCAGTCCGCCCGCGCCGCTTTGCACCCCAAGACCATCAATTTCCACACGCGTCAGGTCAGGGCCATTGCCCCGGATAGAAATCCCCGAACCTTCGCCAAATTCATCGCGTTCCAGAGACACACCGGAAATCCGCGAAATGGCTTCGTTCAGATTGCGGTCAGGAAACGCCCCCACATCATCGGCAACAATCGAATCGGTTTGCGTGCTGGCATGTTTCTTACGGTCGATGGCCGACTGTTGCGCTGCCCGCGCCCCAACGACCACAACGGTTGTAATGTCTTCGGATTCGGCAGCCTGTGCCGACACGGGCATGGCCGCCATTGCCGCCATAAGCCCAAGGCCGGTTCCGGCCATCAGCCTTCTTGAAAAGGAAGGTGTTTTTCTCATTGTTTTCTCCGTTAGCTCCCTGTGATGCCCGGTTCGGGACAATCATTGGCAATAAAGGGGGATAGAACGGCGTTGTCCGCCGTTTGTTGATAATTAAAGGGAGGGATTATTCCGCCGGTGGGCGGAGGGTGAACGCACCGACATAGGTTTGCCCCTTATCGGTATTGAGCTGGATATGCGGGTCTTCGGGCTGGCGGTCCTTTGACCCTTTGCCGACCAGATGTGACAATATCTGCACCTGATCGGGGGCTTGTGCCTGCGTCCGCAGATAGCCGTCACTGAGGATGCGCAGGCTGGCTTCGGCCCCGCTCAGCTCCACCCAGCGGATCGCCTTGGTGCCGACAACCGCCTCACTGCCTTTCAGGCCCGACCAGGCTCCAAGGATAGGGGCCACCTGCATGTTCGGATTGGCATCATAAGGCCCAAGACCCAGCCAGCGCAGTTGGGTCAGGCGCGTGTCCGTCGTGGCCTGCATACCGATATGCGGCACCCAGGCTGCCTGAATCTCAGGCGTGACTTCATATTTCACGCCCAAAGCCCCATCCGGCCCGATGGTGTAATTATAGACGACGCCAAAACGGTTATGCGCATCAACGCGGTAATCGGCGCTGGCCTCGATCGTGACCACATCACCGGCCTCATGCACCTGCCATTTCAGGGCGGAAACCGTATAGGCATTAAGGTCAGGCCCTTCGGCCTCACCCTTTTTCAACTGAATCGTCTCACTGTCGTTCAATTTGCGCCAGATCGTCGGACGCAGATCCGTCAGCAGTTTTTTGCCTTCGACGCTGACCTCCGTTACCTGTGCCGTCTGCGGATCAAAGCGATAACTGACCCGTCCCACCGTAACGGTGACGCCACTACCGGTTTGCACAACCGGCTTGCCTGCATAACGGGGGGGCAGAGTCTGATGCGTCTGATTGACCAGTTCCACCGTCCGGCGGGAAATTTCCTCGCCTGCCGCGTTTTTCACCGTAAACCACACATAATAGGTCTTGTCCGGCGTCAGGCGCCTGACGGCCTCAAGCGGCAACTCATAGGGGGTGGCGGCATGAGGCTTGCCTGAGAGGTCAGCGACCCCACTGGCCAGAGGCGTTTCATCCGCCATGATCACCCAGTCGATCTTCACCGCCTTCAGATCGGTAAAATCGTAATCATTCTGGATCGGTATGCGTACCGAAGCCTGCCCGGGGACAAAAGTCGCCTGACTGATGGCCGGATAAACCGGCGCATAGACGGCACGGGCCTCCCAATAGTCGCGCGTGGGATGACGATAGGAATCGACAATACCGTCCCAGCCGTCCTGAGTGAGCTTCAGTTCGGTTTTCGTGCTGCCGTCAGGTTGGCGTATCGGATATTTCAGGCCCTGATCGGCCCACATCCAGATGGCCCCACCGGCCCCCGTCGGATGTTTCACCAGCGCTTTCCAGCGATCATCCAGTCCGCCCATACCGTCATTACCATAGGCATGGCTGTATTCCGTGGTGATGATCGGTCGCGTGGATACCGCCGCCAGCTCGTCATTATCCTGTGCCGTCAGATAGTGTGGCGCCAGAATATCCACCTCCGGCGGCAGCCAGAGATCCGCCCGCCAGGGCAACAGCACCGGACGGGTCGGATCAAGCCCCTTGGCCGTGCGGATCGACGACATATGCAGCGAGGTCAGGGGATCTTCGTTACCGACTGCCCAGAAGATAACGGACGGGTGATTGATGTCGCGCTCTACCGTGTCATGCGTGCGCACCATGATCGCGCTGACATAGGACGGGTCATAAAGCAGCGCCCCGCCATAGCCCATAGCAATTTCATCACCGACATACATCCCCATTTCATCGCAGAGTTCGAGGAACCCTTTGGCGGGCGGATAATGGGCCAGACGGATGAAATTGATATTGGCCGCCTTCATCAGACGAATATCCTCGATCCACTGCGCACGCGTGGTCGCCCGACCGACATCGGGATGTTCTTCGTGACGATTGACCCCGCGCAGCTTTACGGCCTGCCCGTTAACGCGGAATACGCCGCCCTTGGTCGAGATTTCACGGAAGCCGACCCGTTCGCTGCGCGTCTGGGTCACGCTGCCCTTTTCCAGCAGATCAACCCGCAGGGTATAGAGATCAGGCGTTTCCGCCGTCCAGCGCAACACGTCCGCCACCTTGAGGGCGACCTGCGTTTCCCGTCCGGTGCCGTAATGGGCTGGCACGGGTACAGTGCGCGATTGCACAGTCTTTCCCGCCGCATCAAGCAGGGTAAATCTCAGATCATAGGGTTCACCGGGACCGACATAGTTACCCGGCACAAGGCGCTTGTTCGTGTCCCCGACCATAACGCGGACATTCAGCTCTCCGTCGCGAAAGTCGTTGTCGAACGTCGTCTGCAGACGCAGCGGGTCCATCCAGCGGTTTTTCGGCATGGCCTCAAGTGTGACATCCCGATAAATGCCCCCAAGCGTCCAGTCGTCATTGGTGTCAAACTCGTATTCACGCGTCAGTTGCCGCACCCGCACGGCCAGTACGTTTTCCTTTCCGGCCTTGAGGTAACGGGTAATATCAAACGAGAAACGGGTGAAGCCGCTGTCATACCGCCCCAGCAACTTGCCGTTCAGCCATACCTCGGCTGATGACCACACCCCGTCAAAATGCAGCAGCACACGATTGTCTTTCCAGTCTGCCGGTGGCGTAAAGCTGCGCAGGTAAAAGCCTTCACCCGCATCCGCCTTCAGTTTTTTATAGGCCGGTTCTTCATACCCCAGCACCGCCCAGTTCGACGGCACCGGCGTCGGTTTAAAGGCGGAACTGGTGTATTGCGGATCATAGAAACCGGACAGGGCCTCGGCTTCGGCCTCATTTCCGGCATAGGCAAAGCGCCATTCCCCGTTCAGGGACAGGCTCGTCTTTTCGCTTTCGGCGGCAAACGTGGGACTGCCCAAAATCGGGCCACCCAGAACAGCCGCCAACAGAATGAGACTGGCTGCCTGACGCAGGGATTTACGCGTAAAGCCACCGCAAGGGTGGCGTCCTGATATTTCCTGATACATTTTCCTCAGCCGTTACCGGTCATACAAATTCATTTTCGGGGTAAGACGGGCGAGGCAAAAAAAAGCGAACCCGTTTCCGGCTTCCCCATGAGGAAAAACAAAATAAACAGACAGTCGGAGCCTGTGGCCGGCTTACCGGCGCACACTGAGCCGGATACCCGCATAGCGGGCCGAATCCCGCGCCGGTATCTGGATAACGGATACCGGCGTGGTTCGCCCGCCGGATTCACGGGCTGAAACATAAAATGTGTCGAAGACATTATTGATGAATGCCCCCAGAGTATAGCGCCCCTGCCGGTCGACCAGAGCCGCCGACAGGTTCAGAACGCCAAAGGCTTTTTGTCGGGCATAGGGATCGCGGGTCATCGACATCCAGGTATCGCTTTGCCAGCGATAAGCCCCCCCTATGACCAGATAACGCCTGGCGTCAGGATAGAAATTATAATCCGTGGTCAGGCTGAACTTCCAGCGCGGGGCATTGGGCAGGGGGGTGTGACTGAGATCCTGCCGCCCCGGTGTGCCGACACAGCCTGCGGCAACCGTTTGGCTGGGGTAACAGGGCGCCCGTCCATAGTCGATGATCTTCGCATCGAGATAATGCGCGTTTACGGTGCCTCGCCAATGCGGACGGATCAGGCCTGAGGTTTCAAACTCAAGCCCCTGTGTGCGCACCCTGGCTATATTGGTCAGGAAGAAAACAGAATGATCATAGTCGATGGCCTGACTCTGAAAATCCGTATAATCGGCATGAAAGGCCGTCAGACTCAGCGTCATTTCACCGTCATTAATGCGGTCGCGCCAGCCGATTTCAAACGCCTGTGAGTGTTCCGGCCTCACCGGCCCTGCGGCGGCCCGTGCCGCATCGAAACCACTGGCCAGATCATAGGCCCCGCCCCTGTAACCTGTCGCCACCGACCCATAAACCATGCTGTCCGGCGTCTGGTTATGTTGCAGGCTCAGGCGATAGGTGAAGGCATTTTCCGCATCCGTCCCCCTGTACCGGGCATCGGCCAGATAGTCATGGAACCCGTAACGCATGGTGCGTGACTGATTGCGTCCGCCCAGGGACAGCAGGGTCCACGGCGTAACATACCAGTCCAGCTGCGCAAAAATATCCGCGTCCTTTGTGCGATAATCAGCATCCCAGCGCTGGGGAATAAATACCGGCCCGCGCGCCCGCTCCAGACTGTTGGTTTGCTCTGACAGGAACAGGCCGATCATATACCGAAACACATTTACCGGCGACAACAGACGGATTTCCTGCGTTTTCGAGGCGATGCGAAATCTCCCGAACTGCACATTCCCCTGTCCGGCATAACGGGAAAACTGCGGAACAACTGACAATATCCGTTCGTAATCCGCCGCACTGACCTGACCGGCCGCCACCTGACGAGGCGCATAGTCAGGCAGGACACCGGCATCAAAATCGAGTTGATCATTCATGCGAAAGGCCGTGTCCGAACTTACCGAGGTCAGCCGGTAGCCTGTGCCCAGTACGGATTCGATTTTCAGGGCCACGCCTCTGTCGAGAATATGCGCAAAAGTGTCCGTATCCTGCCCTATGGTGCGATTATGTCCGGACGGCGTGATACCTTTGAGAAAATCGGCCTGCGCTTCATAGACCGGCCCACCGTCGGGATTAAGCACAGCCCTTTCCGGCACGGCTGCATAGCTGTACACGCAACAGTCGGAATGATCGCGGTTATACCAGCCCGTAAACTGGGCCTGAAGCCTGACAGAAGGCGACCACAGAAGTTTCAGACGGGCCGCGTCATTGCGATAGCCGTTGACGGTCTTGCCGAGCGCGACATTTTCCACATTGCCGTCATAATAGCCGCTACTGAGGGCCAGACGATAAAGCAGCCTGTCCGTAACCGGGCCGGACAGCTGAAGGCTGGTGCGCAAAGAATCATCAGAGGTGATGGCCGTACTGGCTGTGGCACTGAATTCCTGTGTCGGGGTATTGGTAATGATGTTGATGGTGCCTGCGGATGAGGACTTGCCATACAGGGTGTTTTGCGGGCCGCGCAGCACCTCGATACGCAGGACATCGCTCAGGTCAACAAAGGAACGGGCCTGCCAGTTCGCTGGCACATCATCAATCTGCACCAGAATGCTGGGTTCCACAGCAATGGAAAAGGCAGGGGCGCCGATACCGCGCAGGGACAAGGCACTGTTGGCCGGACTGTCGCCCTGCATGACAGACAGGGCAGAGGTGACCTTTTGCAGATCCTCCACCTGATCCACCCCGCTCATCTCCATCAGCCGTGCCTTGACCTGTGAAACAGCCATAGGCAGCCTCTGGATATTGCGCGGACGCTTGGTGGCCGTTACCACTACTACGGGCGGCTCAGGTTCTGCCGATGGATCAAGTGGATTTTTTGGCGGCGACGGCTGCAACTCCTGATCATCCAGCCTATACAGGACAATCACCCCCGAAGGCCGCACCCGCACATGAATGGCCGTGCCACTCAGAAGCCGCTTCAGGCCCTCCAGCGGGTCATGCGATCCAATCAGCGCCGTACTTTGCTGACCAGCGACAATCCCCCCGTCATAGGCCAGTTGCCGCTTCGTCTGAAAGCTGTACTGGTACAGCGCCATTGACAGGGCTTGCGACGGAATATCAAAGTTGGTCTGTTGTGTCTGGGCATATACCGGTGAGACGCTTATCGCACTGACCAGAACGATGCCGGTTACGTTCAACGCCGACCATTTCGGACGTTTGCTTACCTCAGACACCATTCGCGCAATCGGCTCCCGTTTCCAGACATTATAATCTTTTGTATGGATTATAGCCTAGAAAGGGCCGCCGGTCACCGTCAAGCCTGCCCTCAGCGCGCGGACAATATATATTCATCCTGTGTCGTTGATGCCCGCAGGCCATGAACCACACTGACACCATCCATAAAGGCCGAGACGTCACCGGCCTTATATATGCCGCTGATGCGCAGGTTCCGGTTCACATGCTCAAGCCGGACAGGACGGCTCGCATAGCGGTTCACCCGTTCCACGGCATCGGCAATCGGCTCGTTCTGGAACATCAATATGCCATTACGCCAGTCACCCTTATCGTTTTCGTCGGTGGCATAGACATCAGGTTGCGCCCCCCCCGCTCTCAGGCTGTAGGACTGACCCGGATCCAGTGTCACCTCGACCTTGGGTGCCGTTTTGCGGCTTGACTTTTCCGGTGCCACAATCGCCACATGCCCTTCATAAAGGACGACCCGCAGTTGGGTATTGAGCTTTTCCACACTGAACTCAGTACCCGTGGCAACGATCTTCCGGTTATCGACATCCACCGAAAACGGGCGCATCGGATTACTGGCGACTTCAAAACTGGCGCGGCCTTTTTCCAGCCAGATTTCGCGGCTGTCCGCCTTGAAATGCACCCTTATGGCGCTATCGGCATCCAGCGTCACCTTTGACCCGTCCGCCAATACGACAATACGCCGTTCCGCCGGTTTGGTGAGATAGGTATCCCCCTGTGCCGACATATAGGCCGAATAGCTGAACAGCCCGCCACACACCAGCGCCACGCTGGCCGCCACCGCCATCAGCGGACGCACCACGCGCTGCATCATCGCCTTGCGCTGTGCTTTGGCCCGACGGAAAGTCGCCAGCGCATCATGGCGCATGGTGTCAAGCTCAGGCGGTACAGCCTCTTCGGAAAAGCTGTCCCAGATGCCCATAGCACGCCTGAAGGCCCGTGCATGTTCGGGGTCACGCGTCAGCCAGGTCTTGAGCGTCTCGGTTTCTTCATCACTCAGCGGGTTGGCCGTAATGCGGGCGCACCAGTCGGCGGCCTCGCTCAGGACAGTGTGGGGCTGCATATAGGTCATGCCTTTTCCCCTTCATCACCGGCCTTTAACAGGATGTGTTCAATCGCTCTGGCAATATGTTTCTGAACCGCACGGAGGCTAATGCCGAACCCCTGTGCAATATCTTTCTGGGCCATGCCTTCTACACGATAAAGAATAAAAATATGCCGCGTCCGCTCAGGCAGGTCGCTCATATACTGAACCACCTGCTGCAAAGACTCGCGGCCGAGCAATATCCGGGACGGATCAAACAGATCCACAGTCACAATATCCTGGAGCATCTGCCGGGCCAGACTGGAGCTTCTGACCATTTCCTTGCGTCCACGATCCCGCAAAATATTGGCGGCTATCTGGAAAATATAGGCGTCCATATTCTGAACGTCGTCTGAATGTGAGGAAATCAACCGGACGAAGACCTCCTGCGTCATGTCCTCGGCATCCGAATGGATCACGGAACGGCGCATGAAGAACGACATAAGCGCCCCCCGATAACGCTGATTCAACCGATCTATTTCATTTACAGGCTTTGGACTCATGAGCTTGATCATTCAAAAAGCAGCCATTTGTATGATAAGACGTCTAAGCGTCCAAAAGACGAACCCCGACTATATGAAAAAACCAGACATTACGCAAATAGCCATACCCGCCTGAACAAAGGATCTGCCTTTTCAATCAAAAAGAAATTGCCGTCAGGGATTCGTCCCGCCCCCCCCCTCAGACGTCTTACGATACACACAAAGGCATTTCGCCATACACAGTGCATCTATCGGATACCTTAAATGATTGACAGACGCACATTTCTGGCATCTGGCGCCGCCACGCTTTCACTGACGACGCTGGCCTCAGCACACGAAACCCCGTCACAATACGAAACGGTCAATCTCTGGCCGGACGGCCCGGCCGGTTTGCTGGCGCCGGATCTGGTCGAGATTGACCTCGGTAAAGGCGATCCCCTGAAAACCAACCTCAAAGGCATCCGTACCCCCCGATTGACGGTGCTGCGTGCGGACAAGCCGAATGGCACCGGCATCCTGATCGCACCGGGGGGCAGCTATGCCCGTCAGTCTTTTGCCTGGGAAGGGATCAAGGTCGCGCGCTGGCTCAATAGTGTCGGGATCACCGCCTTCATCCTGACCTACCGCCTGCCCGCCGAAGGCTGGCAGAACGCATCCGACGTCCCTCTGGCCGATGCCCAGCGGGCCATTCGGCTTATTCGGGCCAAGGCGTCCGGTTACGCCGTGGATCCGTCTCGCATCGGTATGCTTGGATTCAGCGCAGGCGGGCATCTTTGCGCCTCATTGGCAACGCGCTTCGCGGCACAGGTCTATACGGCTGTGGATGAGATGGACAGCTTGAGCGCCCGCCCCGATCTGGCCGCGCCGATCTATCCGGTCGTGACCATGCACGAAGACTTTGTGCATATGGGGTCACGCGAAAACCTGATCGGCAAGTCGCCGACCGAAGACATCATTCGCCTGTATTCTCCCGAAGATCAGGTGACACCGGCCACACCTCCAACCTTTCTGGTTCACGGCGAAAAGGACATTCGGGTGCCACCCGAAAACAGCCTCCAGTTACGCGCCGCATTGAAACGGGCAGGCGTCCCTGTCGAATTGCATCTGTACCCCGAAGCGGCCCACGGCTTCAGTCTGGCAGATGACACCCGGGCCTCTCATCGCCTCTGGCCACAGGTTTTTCTGGCGTTCGCGCAGGATCGCAAACTCATTCGCACCTAACCCCTGACGGGATTGGGGTAAACGCGTTCATGTTAGAGACGGTTTCAAAAGGCCGGAGTCTGAGACGAAAAGGCGTGTCTGCGAGAACCGAAGCGCAGCGTACTTGAGTACGTGAGCATCGGAAGCGCAGAAGATACGTCTTTGCAGGCCAGAAAACGACCTTTTGAAACCGTTTCTAAAAAAACAGCGGCCATTTCTGCAATGGCCGCTGTTTTTATTTTTATCCGATCAGCCTCAGACTGAACATGCCGATAAACGGCTCAGGCGTATCGGTCAGAAGCTGCGGGATAGACTCATCGGCCTTGCGTCCCTTTTCGGGCCTGCCGACGACGCCCGACAACAGCCGCAGACGCTCCGGTTGCTGGGCATCATATTCCATATAGCCCTCATGCCGGATGCGCAGGCCACTGCCGCTGGCATCGGTCTGCTCGATCCAGCGCGTCGCCTTGATGCCGCGTGAGCCGGTTTGCGCACCAGAGTCCTGTTCGGCCCCCGCCCAGTCCCAGACCCCCAGCATCGCCGCCTTGCGCTTGTTCGGATAGGCATCATAAGGCCCAAGCCCCAGCCATTTCAGTTGCCGCACCGTTTCAGGCATTAGCGCCGCCATGCCGACCACAGGCACCCACGACGCCTGAACCTGCGGCCTGATTTCATAACGCACCGTCAGTTCCCCGTCAGGATGGATCAGGTACTGATAACGCCCCTCGAAGTGGTTGGCGGCATCAATCTGATAAGCCACCGTGGCCTGAATCTCGGCCCCATCCCCTGTCTCCTGCACCTCAAAGCGGGTCACCGTGGCCGTGTGCTGATCCAGATCCGGCAGGCCCGCCCCTGCCTTGCCCAGCATATAGCGTTCATTTTCATCCAGCCGGTGCCACAGGGTCGGCGTCAGGCCCGACAAAACGACCTTGCCGTCACGGCTGGCCGACACCAGTTCACCGCTTGACGGGCTAAAGACAAAGCGGCTCAGCCCCACCTCGACGCTCACCGTCCCGGCCCGGTGTACCGTCAGGGCAGATACCGGCCTCAGCGGGGCCTCGGCGGCCTCTGTCGCCAGAAGTTCGACCGCACAGCGGGTAATCTCCGTCCCGTCCGCATGGCGGAAGATAAAGCGCACATAATAGGTGCGATCCGCCGACATGGCCGTCAGGCCCGTCAGCGGCAGATCAAAGGCGTGGGCGGCATGGGGCTGACCACTGATCGTCCCCTCCCCGCGCGCCAGTGCCTGCGCATCCGCCATCAGCACCCAGCCGATACGCACCGCCGACAGGTCGGTAAAGTCGAAATCATTACGGATCGGCACTGCGACAGACGCCTGACCGGCCATGATCTTCAGCGCCTCGACCGCCGGATAGACCTGCGCATAGACCGCCCGCGTTTCCCAGTAATCCGCCGTCGGCCGGCGATCGGAATCGACGATACCGTCCCAGCTTTCTTCGGTCAGATACAGGTGCCGGTCAATACTGCCGTCCGGCAGGCGACGGGCGCTGCGCATCCCCTGATCGGCCCACATCCAGATCGCGCCCCCTGCCCCGGTGGCCTGACGCGTCAGGGCCTTCCAGCGGCTGTCCAGACCGCCCATGCCCTCCGTGCCATAGGCATGGGTATATTCCGTGGTGATGATGGGGCGATCGGAACGACCGGCCAGCGCATCATATTCCTGCGGCTTCCAGTAATGGGGCGCGATAATATCGACTTCGGGCGGCAACCAGTCCTCTCCGCGCCAGGGCAGAAGCACCGGACGGGTCGGATCAAGCCCCTTTGTCGTGCGTATGGCGGCCATGTGCATTTCCGTCAGCGGGTCTTCATTGCCCACCGACCAGTAGATGACCGACGGACGATTGAGGTCGCGGCTGACCGTCTCGTAGGTACGCAGCAAGGCCCCCTCCATATAGGAGGCATCATAGAAATGATGGCTGCCCCCGCCGATGGAGACTTCACCCCCGACATAGAAACCCATCTCGTCGCACAGGGCAATGAAGCCCGGCGCATGGGCATAGTGGGCCATGCGGATATAGTTGATATTGGCAGCCTTCATCAGCGACAGGTCTTCGATCCACTGCGCGCGCGTGGTGGCCCGACCGACATCAGGATGTTCGTCATGCCGGTTGACACCGCGCAGCTTCACCGCCTGTCCGTTGATGCGGAACACACCTCCTTTGGTGGAGATTTCACGGAAGCCGACCCGTTCGCTGCGGCTATGGCTCACCCCGTCCTTTTCGACCAGATCGACCGTCAGGTCATACAGATACGGCGTTTCCGCCGTCCACTGATGCGGGGCACTGAGGCGCGCCGTCAGACGGGTTTCGCGGTTGGTGGCATAATGCCCCTCGACCTTGACCTGCCTTTGCCAGACCACGGCCCCCTCCCGATCCTTCAGGCGCAGATGCAGCTCATAGGGTTCGGCATCGGGACTGCTGTAATTGCCGGGCACGGTGCTTTTGTGCGCATCCCCGACCCACAGCCTGAGCTTGAGGTCGGCATCGGCATACAGATCGTCAAAGACCGTCTCAAGGCTCATCCGGTCGATCCAGCGCCTGGCAGGCATGGCCTCAAGCGTCACATCGCGATAGATACCCCCCAGCGTCCAGTCATCATAGACATCGAACTTGTATTCACGTTGCACCTGCCGCACCCGCACGGCCAGACGGTTGACCTGTCCCGCCTTCAGGACATCGGAGACGGTAAAGCTGAATGAGGTAAAGCCGCTGTCGTGCCGCCCCAGACGCGTATCGTTCAGCCAGACCTCTGCCGACGACCACACCCCGCCGAAATGCAGCAGAATACGCTTGCCGCCCCAGTCCTTCGGCACCGTAAATTCATGCAGATAAAAGCCTTCGCTGGCCGTCTCGGTCTTGAAACCGCGATAGACCGGTTCCTCATAACCCAGCACCGCCCAGTTGGACGGCACTGGCGTCGGGCGAAAGGCCTTTGTCGCAAAACCCGCTGCATGGAATCCGGCCAGAGCCTCCGCCGCCTGCGCGGTCGGCGCCAGTGCAAACTGCCATGTCCCGTTCAATGACAAGGACGTGCCGTCCGCTGAGGCCGCCTGTGCGGCCTGCGCCGCCTTCAGACTACCGGCGGCCCATATAGCCCCCATGCCCGCGATCATGGCGCGCCGCGATACGCTCAGGCACCCCTTGGGGCGGTACGGTTTCACATCCTGGGTCATCAGCATCCTCTGTTCTGTTTTGCAGCTTCATCGTGTCATTACTGACATATAGTAATGTGTGACGTTTATGATCGCGTCTTACGAACCTGTGGTTCCGTTATGTTTGCACTTATTCCCAACGGCCTGAAAAAAGAAGGGCGGGCCATCACCAGACAGCCCGCCACAGTATCGGTTAAGGTATAAGGGAGGAAAGAATGTAACCTTAACCGTTTATGCCTCTCGAACTCAATGAATATGCCGAATCCTATGCGCAATATCAGCAGAAAAAGACCTGCCTGTTCAAACACAAGACTCGGAATATTCAGCAGGTAAGACGGGTGAGATCCAAAAAAGCGAACCTGTAAATTATTTTTATTTCTTCACCTGAAAACTTATATTTCGGTACGACACAGGCTTAAGATTATTTTGCCCCCCGCAAGACCTGTTGAAAAATCACAGGCAACAATAAGGCGGCAGCCGCACCACATACAACCAGAAGGTAAACCAGTGCGGTGCCTAACCTTCCGGTATCAAGAGAAGCGGATATGAAACCGGAAAGTGAAAACGCCACACACATATCGACCATAAGTATGGCGATAAACAAGGTCACAACAAACACATCCCAGCGCACCGCCCTCAGTATGCCCCAATATAATATACAGACAATACCGGAAACCGATACACCGCAAAGCATAGCTAAAGATGGCGCCACAGCATGCTCATGCAAAATATCACCAATCATGATAGCTGAATATATTGGTGCGCTTAACAGAAAAACGAGATACAAACCCCAAAGCAAAAGCCCCGAAGCGACAAAAAAGCCGCATGTCGTCAGTCTGATAAGACTCCCATCCTGATCAACGGGGCGCAATTTCCCCAAGCGTGCGATGTCCGACATTTTTTCCTCAACTGTATTTTATTATATAGATCCTCCTCCTGCCCTTTATGGGAAAGGGTCCGCGCTGAGAAAGACCTTAACCATAAGACGTTCCAATACGCCTTTTGCGAATCCCTGCCGGCCCCTTTGGCGTAATATTTTTTTCGTCACCGCGTTAAAAAAAGCGGACTGTCTTCACAGTCCGCTCAAGGTGTTTGATCGAGATGCGAGGGACCAATAGGGGCACCTCAATCCTTTTCCCTGGCCAGAAGCCAAGACCTATTCAGAACCCCCGACAATCATGCCAGATACCGGACGCACCAAATAAATCTGTAAAGTAAGACGTACAGACAGCCAAAAGCTGAACCAAACCGGCAATATAAATTTACAGATACATTTTTCCCAATCCTGCGAACCGGAACATAGTAGATTGACAGGTCATCTCCCAAGCTCCCTGCTCGTGGCTGAGGCCATTTAGAGCGTTTTTCGACCGCTATGAATCGATGAGTCTTCCCCTCTGGGCTGATTTGTGATTCAGAAACCGTGCTGGTGAAGGAGGCTGGCATGGATGGGTCACCCACTCTCGATGGATTTGCGTGTTCGTCTTCTCTCGGCGATTGATGAGGGGCTGAGTTGCCGGGCGGCAGCGGCTCAGTTTGGTGTTGCTCCGTCGACAGCGATCCGCTGGGTGGCGCGACGACGGGAGACAGGCAGCTTCGCCTCCAGACCCCAGGGTGGCGACGTCCGATCGCGTCGGGTGGAGGCGCGCGCATCTGATATTCTGGCCCTGTGGGAAGCACGCAAGGACATCTCGCTTGAAGAATTGCGCATTGCCCTGGCCGAGGTCGGCCTGGCGGTGTCGGTTGCCGGGCTTCACCGCTTCTTTGTGCGCCGGGGCATGACGCGTAAAAAAAGACTGGCCATGCAATCGAGCAAGACCGGCCCGATATCCTGAAACAGCGGCGGGAATGGTTCGAGGGTCAGATCGATCTCGACCCGGAGCGCCTTGTCTTCATCGACGAAACATGGACGGCCACCAACATGACCCGCAGCCATGGCCGCTGCCAGAAGGGTGAGCGGTTGCGGATGGGCTTCCCGCATGGCCATCGCAAGACCTCCACGCTGGTCGCGGGTCTGCGTATGACCGGCATGGTCGCGCCGATGGTGCTTGATGGCCCAATCAACGGCGACTGATTCGAAGCCTATGTCACTCAGGTGCTCATTCCTGAACTGCGTATCGGCGACGTCGTCGTCATGGACAACCTGTCGAGCCATAAGCGGGCGGCAGTGCGCGAAAAGATCGAGGCGGCAGGGGCAACGCTGCGCTTCCTTCCGCCTTGCCGGATAGCTCTGCGGGCCGCTTTGGCCTTGTGACGTGACAGATTATCGAGGATGACGAGGTCGCCCGGCTTGAGCACGGGCACCAGGCACTGTTCGACATAATCGACAAAGCCACGGCCATTGATCGGGCCGTCGAAGACGCACGGTGCATCAATCCGGTCATAGC
>Ga0222423_1000298_pt1 | contig 40952 bp, 37 predicted proteins | sample 3A0metagenome_FD_182472 | JGI IMG/M metagenome (GOLD analysis project Ga0222423, IMG submission 182472) | Enriched microbial communities from leaf-cutter ant dump, University of Wisconsin, Madison, United States - 3A0 (version 2) | ecosystem: Environmental > Terrestrial > Nest > Insects nest >...
CGTCCTTGGCGTCGGACACCTTCTCGGCGGCCTTGTGGGAGGCCTCGCGTCCCTTCGCCACGGCGGAGCCTGCGGCCTCGCCGATCGCGTCGGCCGCGTCGCCCGCGCTGGAGCGGGCGCTGCTCGACGACCCGAACGAGTCGGTCGGCTCCCACGGCTCGGCCCACGGGTCGACCGTCGTCTGCGACCGGCGCCAGGCGGCGAACGCAGCGCCCGCACCCAGCAGGCCGATGACGAGCAGGACGACCTTACCGCCGCGGTGCTTCTTCTCCGCCTTCGCGGCGGCGGCCGCGGCGATGGCCGCGGCCTTCGCGTTGGCCTTGTCGGACGTCGCGTCCGCGGCCTTCTCCACGGCGGCACCGGCCTTGACGGCGGCGTCGTTCATGGCCTGGATCAGGCGCGGCAGCACGTCGTCGACCAGCTTGTCGTGCGCCGTGTCGATGGCCGGGCTCGCCTTCTCGGCGGCCGTCTGCACCTTGGGGGCGGCGACCTTCACGCTCTCCTTGTACAGGTGCTCGACGCGCGGCACGAGCCAGTCGACGAACGCCTCGACCTTGGGCGTGGTCCACTCCTTGGCCTGCTCGGCGGCGTCGGCCGCCTTGCCCGCGGCCTGCTTGGCGCCGGAGGCCGCCTGGCTCGCCGCACCGCTCAGCGTGGAGCCGAGGTCGGAGGCCTGGTCCTTGAGCTTGTCGGTGTCGACGTCGATCTTCGAACGGGTGAAGGGCATGTTCACTCCCACGTCAGGTTCGCTGCACTGACTACACACTCTGCCACCTGGGCGCTGGGTGCGCAGGGCCTGGAGGGCGCCTTCGTCGGACCTTCACAGCCCGCCCCGTGCCAGACTGGAGCCATGTTCGCGACCCTGCACACGTCCGCCGGAGACATCCGGATCGAGCTCTACCCCCACCACGCGCCGACGACGGTCGAGAACTTCGTCGGCCTCGCCACGGGCACCAAGCCGTGGAAGGACCCGGCCACCGGCGCCGAGCGCACCGACCCGCTGTACGACGGGGTCGTCTTCCACCGTGTCATCTCCGGCTTCATGATCCAGGGCGGCGACCCGCTCGGCTCGGGCCGCGGCGGCCCGGGCTACCAGTTCGACGACGAGATCCACCCGGAGCTCCGCTTCGACGAGCCCTACCTGCTGGCCATGGCCAACGCGGGCAAGGCCCTCAACCCGGTGACCGGCAAGGTGGGTGGCACCAACGGCTCGCAGTTCTTCATTTCCGTGGCCCCGACCGAGTGGCTGACGGGCAAGCACACGATCTTCGGCAAGGTGGCCGACGACGAGAGCCGTGCGGTGGTCGACGCGATCGCCGGCGCCCGCACACGTCCCGGCGACCGCCCGGTCGAGGACATCACCATCACCTCGATCGACATCGAGGACTGACATCTCGCAAGAACAGGTGGGCCAGCCGGCCGCACCACCGGTGTGCCCGCGCCACCCCGACCGGGTGTCGTACGTGCGCTGCCAACGGTGCGGCCGGCCCGTCTGCGCCGACTGCCAGCGTCAGGCGGCCGTCGGTGTCCAGTGCGTCGACTGCGTCGCTGAGGCTGCCGCGGCTGTTCCCGCGCGCCGCACGATCCTGGGCGGCCAGGTCCGCCAGGGCCGGCCCGTGGTGACGCTGACGTTCATCGGCTTGTGCGTCGTGAGCTACGTGCTCCAGCAGGCCGACGACCCCGGCTGGGTCAACCGGTTCGCGTTCAACCCCGTCGTCGGGTCGGTCGAGCCGTGGCGGTTCATCACCGCGGCGTTCCTGCACGGATCGGTCATGCACCTCGCGCTCAACATGATCGCGCTGTGGTTCGTCGGGCCCTTCCTCGAGCAAGGGCTCGGGCGGGTCCGGTTCGCCACGTTGTACCTGGTCAGCGCCGTGGCCGGGCAGGTCGGCGTCGTCCTGCTGGCCGGTCCCACCGACACGTGGAGCACGTGGGTCGTCGGCGCGTCCGGGGCCGTGTTCGGGCTCTTCGGCGCCATCTTCTTCGTCATGCGCCGCGTCGGCGGCAACGTGAGCGGCATCGTCGGCGTCATCGTGCTGAACGTCGTGCTGGGCTTCGTGGTCTCCGGCATCGCGTGGCAGGCACACATCGGTGGCCTCGTCGCCGGTGCCGTCCTGGGCGCCGCGTACTCGCTCGCGCCGCGTGCCTACCAGCGGACGGTCGCCGTCGTCGTGCCCGTCGCCCTGCTGGTCCTCATGTACGTGCTGGTGAGGGTCGCGTACGCGAACGTGCACCTCACGTTCCTCTGAGGCGACGGTTCCGAACCCCCGCGGAGCATCAACAGCGTTACTCACACCTGTGGAATTACACCGGTGTAGTTATCCACAGTGTGCGTAAGTCCTGTTGACGGGCGGCGCGAACCTGTGGGGAAGAGTCAGCGCCAGCGGGTCGTCATGATGAAGCCCGCGACGATCAGCACGCCGCCGATGGCGAGGTTCCAGCTGTCGATCCCGGGGATCGGGTACTGCGACTGCGACAGGTAGGTGACGACGATCCACGCCAGGCCGACGAGCATCAGGCCGAGCATCACGGGGACGAACCACGGCGGGTTGACCTTGGGGCCCGACGACTTCACGGGGGGCGGGGTGTACTCGGTCTTCTTGCGCGACTTCGACTCGGGCACGTCCGGTGGCTCCTGTCCGACGACGGCCGCGCGCACGGGAGGCGGAGGCCGGGTGACGTTCGTGTGGTGATACGAGCGGGCTCGGTCCGAGCGCATCGTCACGCGCGAACCATGGCCTAGCGTAGTGGCCGAGCACAACCACCCCCGACCCCGGAGCCCTCGTTGACCGATCACCCGCACCGCGCGCGCCGCCGCGTGGCGCGCGGCACCGTGTCGGTCGCGGTCGTCCTGGCCCTGTCCGGGGCGCTGTTCGCGGCCAACGCGAAGTTCGCCCAGGCGTCCGGGGAGCGTCGCCCGCAGGACATCCACGACCTGACGCAGGCGGAGCTCAAACGGGTGGACACGCTCACCGGTGAGGTCGACGACCTGCACGACGAGGTCGACTCCCTGGCCGCAGCCGCGAGCACCGCCGGGGGTGACGACGTCACGCCACCCGACACCGCGTACCAGGTCGAGGCCGGGACCGTCGCGGTCACGGGTCCGGGCCTGACGGTCGAGCTCGACGACGCCCCGCCCGACTCGCCCCGGCGCGCCGACGTGGCCGCCGACGTGCTCGTCGTGCACCAGCAGGACCTGCAGGCCGTCATGAACGCGCTCTGGGCCGGCGGCGCGGAGGCCATGTCGCTCATGGACCAGCGCGTCATCGCGACGAGCGCCTTCCGGTGCGTCGGCAACGTGCTGCGGCTGCAGGGGCAGGTGTACTCGCCGCCCTACCAGGTGCGCGCGATCGGCGACCCGGCGACCCTGCGGGCGGCGCTCGACGCCTCGCAGGCCGTCACCGCGTACCGGCGGGACGCGGCCGACGTCGGCCTCGGCTGGTCGGTGACGTCCGGGAAGCTGGACCTGCCCGCGTACGCGGGTGCCACGGAGCTGTCGTCGGCCACCGTCCCGAAGGGCACGTTCGTGCTCCCCGGGCTGCCCGACGCCGGCGAGCCGTCGCCCGCGCTCGACGCACCGGCGCTCGACGTCCCCGCCGCGCCCAGCCCCGCACCCAGTACGACCGAGCAGCAGAAGAAGAAGGCGAAGCCCTCCCCCAGCGCGAGCGCCTCGTGAAGGCCCGCGGCCACCGGCCCCGCCCGCAGTCGCGCGCGTCCAGGATCGTCTACGGGGTCGTGGGTGTGGTCGGCGAGCTGCTCATCACGCTCGGTGTGCTGCTGTTCGGGTTCCTCGTCTGGCAGCTCTGGTGGACGGACGTGCAGGGCAATCGCGCGCAGGCCGAGATCGTGCGCGAGGTGGTGCGCGCGACGCCGCCCGCGCCGACGCCGCAGCCCAGCGGCACGCCCGGCGTCGTCATCGCGAAGCCCCGCCACGACGAGCCGCCCGTCATGAAGGAGCCCGCGCACGCGGTCACGTTCGCCACGATGCAGGTGCCGCGCTGGGACGGCGAGCCCGAGCGGCCCATCAGCCAGGGCACGGACCGTCCGACGGTGCTCGACCCCAAGGGCGTGGGCCACTACGAGGGCACCGCGATGCCCGGCGGGGTCGGCAACTTCGCCGTCGCGGGCCACCGCACCACGTACGCCAAGCCGTTCAACCGCATCGCCGAGCTGAAGAAGGGCGACGCCGTCGTCGTGCGCACCAACACGATGGACGGCGGCGACGGCACCGACACCTGGTACGTCTACAAGGTCGTCTCGACGCAGATCGTCGCGCCCACCGACGTCGCCGTCATCGCACCGGTGCCGAACGAGCCCGGTGCGACGCCCACCGAGCGCATGATGACGATGACGACGTGCCACCCCATGTTCTCGGCGCGCGAGCGGTACATCGTGCACCTGGTGCTGGACTATTGGGCGCCCGTGAGCAGCGGGACACCGGCCGAGCTGGTGAAGGGCGCGAAGGTGCCCAGCGCTGCGGCCTCGAGCTCGCCCACGAGTACGCCGACGAGCACGAAGGGGTCATGATGTACGGATGGTTGTGGCGGCACCTGCCCGGGCCGACCGCCGTGCGGGTCCTGATCGCCGCGCTGCTGGTCGCCGGCGTGGTCGCCGCGTGCTTCGCCTGGCTCTACCCGGCCATCGCGCCGTTCATGCCCTTCAACGACACCACGGTGGGTGAGTGATGACCCGGATCCTCGTGATCGACAACTACGACTCGTTCGTCTACACGATCGTCGGCTACCTGCAGCAGCTGGGGGCCGAGACCGTGGTGGTGCGCAACGACGCCGTGCCGCCGCTCGAGGAGCGCGCGCAGTACGACGGCATCCTCGTCTCCCCCGGCCCCGGCACGCCGGCCGAGGCCGGCGCCAGCATGGACGTGATCCGCGACTGCGCCGCCACCGGTACGCCGATGCTCGGGGTCTGCCTGGGTCACCAGGCGCTCGGCGAGGTGTTCGGCGGGACCGTCACGCACGCGCCCGAGCTGATGCACGGCAAGACGAGCGAGGTCGCCCATGACGGCGAGGGCGTGCTGGCCGGGCTGGCCTCGCCGTTCACCGCCACGCGGTACCACTCGCTGGCCGTCGTGAACGGGACGGTGTCCGACGAGCTCGAGGTCACCGCCACGACGCACGGCATCATCATGGGCCTGCAGCACCGCACGCTGCCTCTGCACGGCGTGCAGTTCCACCCCGAGTCCGTGCTGACCGAGGGCGGTCACCGCCTGCTCGCCAACTGGCTCGAGCTGTGCGGGTCCACCGACGCGGTCGAGCGGTCCGAGGGTCTGCACCCGCTCGTGCGGGCCTGACCTGCAGCACCGGGGGACGACGAAGGGGGCCGGCTGAGCCGGCCCCCTTCGTCATGTCCTGCTAACCCGCGGGTGGTGCTTGCGTCGCCGCCGGATCGGTGGCGGTGTCCGTCGGGTCGGGCTGGTTCTGCGGGCCCTTCGACACATGGATCGTGATGATGGCATCGGGCTCGACCTGGTCGCCGCCCGCGGGGTCGGTGAAGATGACCGAGCCCTCCGGCTTGTCGTCGGAGAAGTCGTCGACCCGCACCGGGGTCCCCGTGATCCCGGCGGCCTTGATGGCCTTGACCGCGTCGTCGTACGACATGTCCGTGACGTTGGGGACGACCGCGGAGGTCGGCGCGACGGCCACCTTGAGCGTGATCAGGGTGCCCTGCTTGAGCAGGCCGTCACGGTCCTGGTCGATGACGGTGCCCGGCTTCTCGTCGTTGGTCTCCACCTGGTCGGTGTTGACCTGCATGCTCAGCTCGTTGAGCTTCTCCTTGGCTTCCTTCTCGTCCTTGCCCTTGAAGTTGGGGACGTCCACGTTGCCGGTGGAGATCGAGAGCTTGACCGAGGAGCCCTTGGCGACGGACTGGTCGGCCTCGGGGTCCTGCTTGGTGACCTCGCCCTTGGGGTAGTCCGGGTTGTCGTCGTCCTCGCGCGTCGGGTCGACCGTGAGACCGGCGTTCGTCAGAGCCGTGGTCGCGTCCGCGGCGGACTGACCCACGACGTTCGGCACCGTGACGGTGTCCGCCCCGCTGGAGACGACCACCGTGACGGTGCTGCCCTCGTCGACCTCGGTGCCCGCCGGGGGGTCCGTGCTGATGACGTTGTTCTCGTCGACGGTGTCGTCGGCCTTCGTCTCGACCTTCGGCACGAACCCGTCGTGCTTGAGGGCGTTCAGCGCGTCCTCCTGGCTCTGGCCGACGACGTCGGTGACGGGCACCTGCGTCGGGCCGTCGTCCCCCTTGCCGAGGAGCATCCACAGGATGCCGGCGACCGCGAGGACGGCGATCCCCACGAGCAGCCAGATCAGCCACGGCTTGCCGTTGTCCTCGTCGTCCTCGAGCGTCGCGACCTCCCCGAGCCCGGTGGTCCCCCACGGGGACGTCGCGGGCGGGATGGCCTGCGTCGCCGTGACGGGCACGGGCGCGGCCATCACCTGCGTGGCCTCCGCGGCGGCGACGGCCGGCACGATCGCACCGACGGCGGGCGCGGCGACCGCGCTGCCGCGCAGCACGGCCTCGAGGTCGGAACGGAACTCGGCGGCGGTGGAGTAGCGCGAGTCGCGCTCCTTGGCCAGCGCCTTGAGCGTGATGCGGTCCAGGCTGTCCGGGACGTCGGACGCGAGCGAGCTCGGCACCGGCGCGGCCTCGCGGACGTGCTGGTAGGCCACCGAGACGGGCGAGTCGCCCGTGAACGGCGGGCGGCCCGTCAGCAGCTCGAACAGCAGGCAGCCGGCGGAGTACAGGTCGGAGCGGGCGTCGACCGTCTCGCCGCGCGCCTGCTCGGGCGACAGGTACTGCGCGGTGCCGATGACGGCCTGCGTCTGCGTCATGGTCGCGGCGCTGTCCGCCACCGCGCGCGCGATGCCGAAGTCCATCACCTTGACCGCGCCCGTGGGCGTCAGCATCACGTTGGCGGGCTTGATGTCGCGGTGCACGATGCCCGCGTGGTGGGAGTACTCGAGCGCCGACAGGACGCCGGCCGTGATCTCGACGGCCTCCTCGATCGGCACGGCGGCGCCGTCGCGCAGGATGTCGCGGACCGTGTGGCCCTCGACGTACTCCATGACGATGAACGGCACGTGCCCGACGACGCCCGTCGGCTCGGTGACGACGTCCTCACCCGTGTCGTACACGGCGACGATCGCGGGGTGGTTCAGCGACGCGGCGGCCTGCGCCTCGCGCCGGAACCGGTTCTGGAACGAGGGGTCGCGCGCGAGGTCCGAGCGCAGGATCTTGATCGCGACCGTGCGCCCGAGCCGGGTGTCGTGGCCGATGTGCACCTCGGCCATGCCACCACGCCCGATGAGCTCACCGACCTCGTACCGTCCGGCGAGGATCCGGGATCCGTCGTCCACCACTAGGCGTCCTTCACTTCCGTCGCAAGGGATGCTGCGTCGCGTTCGCCCTGGGGGCTGGCGTCGGACGCACTGTCATGAGGGTACTGATCACTGTCGTCCGGTGCGACGACCTGGGCCTCGGCCACCAGGATCGATGCCGGACCTTCACCTGACGCACTCGTGAGCTTGCCCGCGAGTGCGGCGCCCAGCAGACCGATCAGCAGCAGGATCAGCGCGACCAAGGGCCACCCGAACCGGCGGCTGCCCACCTGGACACCCGTCTCGCCGCGCTCCGTACGGTGCACGGCGTGGGCGCCGTGACCGGACGTGCGCGGGGTGCGCGAGGCGGGCGTCGCGGGGGCCGTCCGGCCGGCCGGGGCGAAGGACGGCGGCGCGGAGCTCGTCGGCTGGACCATCGGGTCGGGCGCGCGCTCGGGCCGGCTCACCAGCACCGGCACGCCGCTGGGTGGCGTGCGCGGCACCAGGCGGTCGAACGTGTCGGCGAGGTCCGCGCCCGACTGCGGGCGAGCCGCGGGGTCCTTGGACAACAGCTGCATCACCACGTCGGCGAGGGCTCGGTCCACGGTCGCCGGCAGCGGCGGCACGGGGTTGTTGACGTGGGCGACGGCGATGTCGACGGCCGTCGGTCCGGTGAAGGGCCGGTGCCCGACGAGCGCCTCGTACGCGATGATCCCCAGCGAGTACAGGTCGGACAGCGGCGTCGCCGCCCGGCCCACCGCCTGCTCGGGCGAGAGGTACTGCGCCGTGCCCATGACCATGCCGGTCGCGGTCATGACCATCTGGTTCTGCGCCAGCGAGACCCCGAAGTCGGTGATCTTCACGCGTCCGCCCCGGCCCAGCAGGATGTTGCCGGGCTTGACGTCGCGGTGCACCACCCCGGCCTCGTGCGCCGAGTGCAGGCCGCGCGCCGACTGCGCCAGGATCGGCAGCAGCCTCGCCGCGGGAAGCACGGGCTCGCGCTCCAGCAGGTCGGCCAGCGGCTCCCCCACCACCAGCTCGATCACCAGGTAGCTGGAGCCGTCCTGCTCGCCGTAGTCGAAGAGCTGGGCGATGTTCGGGTGCGACAGGGCCGCGGAGTTGCGGGCCTCCGTGCGGAACCGGTCCAGGAACCCCTTGTCCCCCGCGAACTCGGCCTTGAGCACCTTCACGGCGACGGACCGGGCCAGTGACTCGTCGTACGCCTCCCACACCTCGCCCATGCCGCCCACGGCGATCTGCCGCACCAGCCGGTAGCGGTCGCCGAGCGCGACCCCGATCGCCGTCCTCATGAGTTGAGCACCGCCTGGATGACGGCCCGCGCGATGGGGGCCGCGACCTTGCCGCCGGTCGCCTCGCTGCCGGCGCTGCCGCCGTGCTCGACGATGACCGCGACAGCCACCTGCGGGTCGTCGGCGGGCGCGAACGCGGTGAACCACGCGTGCGGCGCCTTGCCCTCGGCGTTCTGCGCGGTGCCGGTCTTGCCGGCCACCTGCACGCCGCTGATCTGGGCCGCCGTGCCGGAGCCGTTGTTCACGACGCCGAGCATCATGTCCGTCAACGTCGCCGCGGTGCTCGGCGAGACCGCCGTCGACAGCAGGCTCGGCTCGGTCTGGGACACGACGCTCAGGTCCGCGGCGCGGATGCGGTCGACGAGGTGCGGCGCCATGAGCTTGCCGTCGTTGGCGATGGCGGCCGAGACCATGGCCATCTGCAGCGGCGTCGCGGCGACGTCGTACTGGCCGATCGCCGCCTGGGCGGTCTGCGGTGCGTTCGCCTCGGCCGGGAAGCGGCTCGTCGCCGTGCCCGTCGGGATGAACAGGTCGGTCTGGTCGAAGCCGAACTTGTCGGCCTGCGTGCGCAGCGCGTCGTCGCCCAGGTCCATGCCGAGCTGCGCGAACGCGGTGTTGCAGGACACGCGCAGGGCGTCCTTGAGCGTGATCGGGTTCGCGCCGCAGCCCTCGCCGCCGAAGTTGCCGATGCTGGCCGTGGTCTGCGGCAGGTCCAGGCGGTTGGGCGCCGGGAGCTTCGAGTCCTCGGTGTACTTGCCGCTCTCGAGCGCCGCCGCGGCCGTGACCAGCTTGAACGTGGACCCCGGGGGGTAGACCTCGCGCGTGGCGTTGTTGAGCAGGGGGTTGCCGTCGGCGTCGAGCAGGTCGGAGTACGCCTTGCTGGCCTTCTTGCTGCTGTGCACGGCCAGGTCGTTCGGGTCGTAGCCGGGCGTCGAGACCATCGCCAGGATGCGGCCGGTGGACGGCTCGATCGCGACGACCGCACCCTTCTGGTCGCCCAGCCCGTCGAACGCGGCCTTCTGCGCCGCGGGGTTGATCGAGGTCTCGACCGCGGCCCCCTCGGGCTTCTTGCCGGTGATCAGGTCGCGCACACGGCTGAAGAAGAGCTGGTCGCTGCGACCCGTGAGCTGGTCGTTCTCCGCGTACTCGAGCCCGGCGCTGCCGTTGGAGATCGAGTAGAAGCCCGTCACCGCGGAGTACAGCTCGCCGTCGGTGTACTTGCGCTGGTAGCCGAAGGCGTCGTCGGACTTCACGGACTCCGCGACGGCCTTGCCGTCCACGACGATGGGGCCGCGGGCGTCGCCGAACTCGCGGTACAGCGAGCGGACGTTGCGCTGGTCGGCGTTGAGGTTCTTGGCGTCGAAGAACTGCACGTAGGTGGCGCCCCCCATGAGGACCAGGAACATGACGATCACCACGGTGGCGAGCCGGCGCAGGGGGGTGTTCATCGCACCGTCCCGATCCGCTCGGTGACGCTGTCGTCGCCCGTCGACCTGGGCGTCTCGACGACGGGGATCCCGCCCGTCGGGGTCAGTGCGGACACAGCGGGCGCCGGGCGACGTGCGTCGTTCGAGATGCGCAGCAGCAGCGCGACGATCACCCAGTTGGCCAGCAGCGACGAGCCGCCGTAGGCGAGGAACGGCGTGGTCAGGCCCGTCAGCGGGATGATCCGCGTGACGCCACCGACCACGACGAACGTCTGGAACGCGACGACGAACGCGAGGCCGCCGGCCAGCAGCTTGCCGAACCCGTCGCGCACGCCGATCGCCGTGCGCAGGCCGCGCTCGGCCAGCACCAGGCCGATCATGAGCAGCGCCATGAGGCCCGTCAGGCCCAGCTCCTCGGCCAGCGACGTGATGATGAAGTCCGACTCGGCGTACGGGACGATGTCCGGCCGCCCCTGGCCCAGCCCGGTGCCGAACAGGCCGCCCGCGGACATGCCGAACAGGCCCTGCACCAGCTGGCCCGACCCGCCGTACGCCTTGTTGTACAGCTCGGGGTCGAACGCGTTCAGCCACGCGTCGAACCGGGCCCCGACGTGCGAGAACGCACGCGCGGCCACCAGGGCGCCGCCGACGAACAGCGTGAGGCCGATGACCACCCAGCTGAGTCGCTCGGTCGCCAGGTAGAGCATCGCGACGAACATGCCGAACAGCAGCAGCGACGTGCCCAGGTCGTGCTCGAGCACCAGGACGGCGAGCGAGGCGGCCCACACGATGATGATCGGGCCCAGGTCACGTGCACGCGGGAGCTGCAGCCCCAGGACCTTGCTGCCCGCCAGCGCGAGGGTGTCGCGGTTGGTCACCAGGTACCCGGCGAAGAAGATGGCCAGCGCGATCTTGGCGAACTCCGCCGGCTGCATGCCCACGGACCCGATGCGGACCCAGATGCGGGCACCGTTGATCTCCTGGCCCAGCTTGGGGACCAGCGGCAGCGCGACGAGCACCAGACCGACGACCATCGCGGTGTAGGTGTACCGGCGCAGCGTGCGGTGGTCGCGCAGCAGGATGAGCACGGCGGCGGCCAGGACCACCGAGATCGCGGTCCACATGAGCTGGCGGCTCGCGAAGCCGTGGTCGTGCGACGGCCGCGCCTCGTACGCGAGGTCGAGGCGGTAGATCATGGCCAGCCCCACGCCGTTCAGCGCCACGACCAGCGGCAGGATCACCGGGTCCGCGTAGGGCGCCCGCCAGCGCAGCACCAGGTGCAGCAGCAGCGCCAGGCCCGTGAGCCCCGCGCCGTAGCCGATCACGTCGGCCGGGACCTCGTCCTCGACGCCCAGCCCGACGAGCGCGTACGCGCCGATGCCGATCGCGAGCGCGATGACCAGCAGGCCCAGCTCCGTGCCGCGGCCGGTCCGGATGCGGTGCGCGTCCACCGTGCTCACGGCGTGACCGTGGCCTGGGTGGTCGGGAGCGTCGTGGCCGGGTCCGTGGTGACCGGCGTCGGCTGCGCTGTCGATGGCGCGGTCGACGGCGCGGGCGTGGGCTCGAGGGTCGGCTCGGGCGTGGGCGTCGGCTGGACCGTGTCCTGCTCGAGCAGCAGCACCTGGGCGCGGGCGGCGGCCAGGGAGTCGGCGTGGATCGTCTCACCGACGCGTTCGCGCAGGTAGGCGGACTGCAGGTCGTCGGCCGCGATGTCCGTCGTCTCGACGACCGACGAGAGCGAGATGGGGCCCAGCGACTGCGGGACGCCCTGGAAGATCGCGACCTGACCGTCGGCAACGCCCACGTAGTACTGCGTCTGGGTCCAGGCCCAGCCGCCGACGCCGACGGCGACGAGCAGCACGACGCAGGCGGCCAGCACCAGCAGTCCGCGGCGACGACGCGGGGGCTCGTCCTCGTCCTCGTCGTCCTCGTCGTCCTCCGGCGGGGCGGGCTTGGTGAGGTTCGCGGCGCGGGCGGCCGGCCCGTCTGCTGCGGTGGTCGGAGCGTCGAAGGTCGCGGCCGCGGAGCCGACCACCGTGGCGGTCGTCGTCGGGCCCTCGCCGTCCGCGACGTCGTCGAGCTCGACGACGTCCGCCAGGACGACGGTCACGTTGTCGCCGCCGCCCGCGCGCAGCGCGAGCTGGACCAGCCGGTCCGCGCACTGGTCGACGTCCGCGATCGAGGCCACGGTCTCGGCGATGGTCTCCGCGCTGACGAACCCGGACAGGCCGTCGGAGCACAGCAGCCACCGGTCGCCCGGTCGGGCCTCCCGCACCGACATGTCCGGGGTGACCTCGGCGTCGAAGTCGCCCAGCACGCGCATGACGACCGAGCGCTGCGGGTGGTGCTCGGCCTCCTCCGGCGTGATGCGGCCGATGTCGACGAGGTGCTGGACGAACGTGTGGTCGGTGGTGACCTGCGTGAGGACGCCGTCGCGCAGCAGGTAGCCGCGGCTGTCGCCCAGGTGGACCATCGCCAGCTTGTTGCCTGCCCGCAGGATCGCGATGACCGTGGTGCCCATTCCGGCGAGCTCGGGCTCGGCCTCGGAGCGGGCGATGATCTCGTCGCGCGCGGACTCCAGCGCGGCCTCGAGCTCGTCGAGCGCGTCGTCGGACCCGTGCGACTCCCCGTCCAGCGGAGCGAACGCGGCGATCGCGACGCTCGAGGCGACATCGCCGCCCGCGTGCCCGCCCATGCCGTCCGCGACCATGAGCAGGTGCGGCCCGGCGTAGCCGGAGTCCTGGTTGTTGCTGCGGACCAGGCCCACGTCGGAGCGCGCGGCGTAGCGCAGGGCGATGGTCACCGCTGCAGCTCGATCACGCTCTGGCCCACGCGCACCGGGGTGCCGGTGGACAGCTCGACGGGCGAGGTGACCTTGTGGTCACCGATGAACGTGCCGTTCGTCGAGCCCAGGTCCTCGACGAACCACGCACCGCCCTGCGGGAAGATCCGGGCGTGGCGGGACGACGAGTAGTCGTCGTCGAGCACGAGCGTGCAGCTCGGGGCCCGGCCGATGAGGACGGACGACGAGCCGAGCGGGACGATCGTGCCGGTCAGCGGCCCCTCGGTGACGACCAGGCGCAGGCTCGGGGTCCGCGCGGGCTTCGTCGTCGGCGGGACGTCCGACCCGGTGGCGACGGCCACGGCCGCCTGCTTGCGCGCGGCGCGGCGCGGGGCGATGCGCGTCCCGTACAGGTCGCGCCGCAGCACGGCGATGGCGGTGAGGACGAAGATCCAGAGCAGCGCCAGGTAGCCCAGCCGCAGCAGGGTGATCGTCAGCTCGCTCATCGAATCGGCGTCACTCGTCCGGGTCCGGATCGGCGCCCGTCCAGAACAGGATGCGCGTGCGCCCGATCGTGAGGGTGTTGCCGTCCAGCAGGGTGGCTGCGGGGACCTGGTGGCCCTCGACGAACAGTCCGTTGGTGGAGCCCAGGTCGCTGGCCACGACGCCCTCGGGCGTCACGCGGATCTCGAGGTGCTTGCGGCTCACCCCGGGGTCGTCGACGATGATGTCCGCCTCCGACCCGCGCCCGATGACCGTGACCGGACCCGTGAGCAGGTAACGCTGACCGTCGATGTCCACCAGGGGGTGCCGCGCGCTGGGGGTGCTGGCCGCCGTCGCCGGGGCCACCGCACCGCGCACCGTCGCGCTGTGCACCTTGAACCGGCCGGCCTCGCCCTCGGTGTCCTCCGTGAAGCTCACCGTCACGGGCCCGACGAACGCGTACCGCTGGCTCGCGGCGTGGTCGGTGACGTTCGCGGCGAACTCGTCCGCCAGCGCCTCCGCTCCCCACGCCTCCACCTGGTCGTAGTCGGCAGTCGAGAGCTCGATCGTGAACTCGTTCGGCACCACAGTTCTGTCGCGGCCCACGACCGCCGCACGCTCGTCGACCTCACGCCGCAGCGCGCTCGCCATCTCGACGGGCTTGAGCTCGCCCCGGAAGGCCTTGGCGAAGGCGTTGTTGACCACCCGCTCCACGCCGTTCTCGAACTTGTCGAGGATGCCCACGCCCACCTCCTTCTCTCGTCCGTCGTCGTGCTCGTCGTGCGCCCGTCGATGCGGACACGAGGACCTCGCCGCGGCGCGTGCCGGTGGCGATCTGCCTCGATGGTATCTATCGGAGCCGTGTCTGCGTCCGCACCCGCCGGTCGCGACCCCGTGATCTGACCCTGACGCACACGCTTCCTCCCCCATCCGGTCCCCCGACGTCTCACCTCTCGGCCGAGCTCGTCGTCCGTTCGTCGTCCGCCGACCCAGCGATCACTACCGGTATGGGGGCCCTTGGCGGTAGCGATGGCAGGTTCGATGCGCGCGGGGCCGGGGTGGGGGGCGGGTACAGGTCGTGGGTGGGGGCGTGGTCGGGAGGGGGGTCGGATCGTGCTAGTGTTCTCGGCGCGCGCGAGTGGCGGAACGGCAGACGCGCTGGCTTCAGGTGCCAGTGTCCGAAAGGGCGTGCGGGTTCAAATCCCGCCTCGCGCACAACAGAGACCCCCGACCTGTCAGGTCGGGGGTCTCGTCGTCTCGTGCGCCGCCACCGTCCCCCATGACCCGCCGCGCGATGGGGCGGTTCGCCGGCTCTGTGCGAGCCTCCCGAACAGCCAGCTGCCCCCGCCGAGGAGCACCGGCCCCAGCTGGACGGCTGGCGCGTCGTCCCGCGGCGCTCGACCTGGTGCGGCCGACGGGGACCTGCACCCGGCTCGATCAGCTGACGTGGACCGTCTTGAGCGTCGTCGTCGAGCCCGACTTGGCCTTCGCGGACCGCGACGTGCTCTTGTAGCCGCCGGTGTACGGGTCGGTGAACGTCACGGTCCGCGTTCCGGGCGTGACCCCGCGCAGGACCCAGTGGCCGTGTCTGTCTGTGGTGGCGGAACGCTTGTCGGCCCGCACGACGACGCCGGCGACGACCTTGCCGCTCGCGCTCTTCACGACCCCCTGCAGGGTCGCGCCGCGCGGTAGACGGACGGTCACGCCGGTCCGGTCCTTGCCCCGGGTCACGCTGAACGTGGTGGTGCCGGTCCCGTCAGCGGTGCTCCGGCTCCGGGCGCTCACCGTGTACGTGCCGGTGAGGACACCGAGCGCCGAGAACCGGCCGTGCTCGTCCGTGCTGGTCGACACGGCGCGGGTGCCGTACGCATCGGTGATCGTGACGCTCGCGCCGACGACGACGGCCCCGGAGGCGGATCGCACGACGCCCGAGACGGTGTGCAACGTGCCGCGCGAGATCGTGCCGAACGACGCCTTCTTGCCGGCTTTGACCGTGACCTTCTTGCTGAGGTTGGTGCCGATCACGACCAGGCGGTACGTCCCGGGCGGGACCTTGGCGAACGCCACCTTCTCGCCGTTCGCGACGGCGTCCGCCACGACGTGGTGCGTCGAGCTCAGCAGGACGACGCCCAGGCCGTCGACCCCGCGGCCGGTGACCTTCCCGGTGAGCGGCGGCCAGGGGTTCCACGTCGCGATGCGCGTCTTCGCCGTCACCTTGCTGCCCTGCTTGGCGGTCACGGTGATGCTGGAGATCTTCCGGTCGACGTGCTTGAACGTGAGGTGGACCTTGCCGGTGGCCAGTCCGTGCAGGGTGTAGCGCCCCTTCGCATCCGTCTGCGCGGTGGCGCTGCCGCTACGACCGACGTTCGCGGCCGTCACGGCCACGTGGCTCACCGGCTTGCCGGACGAGGTCACGACCTTGCCCGTGATGGTCGCCGCCGCGACCAGCGCGACGTGCAGGGAGGTGGCAGCGCCGGCCTTCGTCGAGAAGGACCGGGCGTCGGGTTCGCGGACCGTGCCACCCGAGTACGTGGTGAGGTAGCCCCGCGACGTGGGGGTCGTGACGCGTGCGGTGAACGAACCGGGCTGGACCTTGGTGGAGTAGACACCCGTGGCGCCTGTCTTGCCGCTGCTCACCGGGGGCAGGGCGACCGTGGCGCCGCCGACAGCCTTCCCGTGTCCCGTGACCTTGACGGTGACGGTGGAGTCCTTGGCCAGCGCGAGGTCGATGCCGGTGCGGTCCTTGTCCCACGCGACCGTGACTGCGGACAGGGTGCCACCCGCCGTGCGGTAGTAGACCGGGCTCGCGTACGGGGGCGTCTTGCCGGCCGAGACCCGGTACGCACCTGGCGGGACGATGAGGACGTAGGCGCCCGTCGACGTGGTGAAGGTGGTGTCGCCGTTGAGGTATTCACCCGTGTACTCGGTCGCCGTCGCGTCGACCACCGCTCCGGCCACGGGCTGGTGGGACGCCGCGTCGGTGATCGTGCCGGTGATCGCCTGGGCGCCCGCCACGGTCACCGGCACCGTGACGTCCCCGTCGACGTCCAGCGACGAGTAGACGGTGGCATCCCTCGATCCCAGGTCGAGGATGCCGGACAACCGGTAGCTCCCCGAAGGCACGTCCTGGAGCTGGACATCCCCGTCGACGTCGGTCACGCCGTGCAGGCTCGACGCCGTCTGGTCGCCGTTCGGCTCCAGGTTGAAGTCCATCGACCGGATCGGCACGCCGCCCACCGTCGTGGCATGGATCGTGACCGTCGAGGTGGTCGCGGCGCCCGCCGGTACGGCACCGGCCACGCTGATCGCGACAGCGACGACGAGGCCCAGCACCCACGCCACGGGGCGCCGTGACGATGCGAGACGCTCGCCGAGCGCCGGAAGGAGATCGTTGGTGCCAGGTGGTCTGGTCATATGCTGAACGTACTCTTCCCGGGACCTGCGCATGCCGGTTCTGCCCGTCCGTCCTGGGCGGCTTGCGTGGCAGACTGCGCGCGTGCCGCGCCGGACCGATGCCGCTTCGCCCCGCGCCGTGCCGACGGTCGCCGTCGTCACGGCGCTCCTCGCCCTCGGCGCGTTGGTGTCGTTGCAGGTGGGCGGCCGGCTGGGCCTGAGCCACACCGCGGCGCAGGTTCCGTCGGAGGTTTCGTCGGCCGCTCCGGCGCGCGACGACGTTCCGGCGCCGGACGTCCGCCGGGTGACCGCGCCCGACGAGGCGGACCTGCAGCTCGCGGCACGCTCCGTGGCCGCGGCGTACGGCGCTCGCGGACTGACGGAGCCGCAGGTCTCGTCGTCGGACACGTCGCGTGGCCCGTGCTGCGCCATCATCGCGGACGTCGACGCGGGCAGCGGCCTGACGGGGGAGCAGTTCACACTGAGGGCTGGTTCCGGCGTGACGATCACCGCGGGGACCGCCGCGGGTGCGCGCGCCGGGCTCTACACGGTCGCGGATCGCATCCGGTCGGCCACGACGGTCGTGCCCGCCGCGCAGGACGGCACAGTGCAGGTGCCCCGGCTGGGCGCGCGCCTCACGGACGTCGGGGCCGTCGGGCTGGACGACGACGAGGCCGCGTTCGCCGCCGGCGACAACTACTCGCTCAACTCCGACGTGGTCGGCTCCGCGCTGCTGCCGAGCGCACCCTGGGTGGACGGCGCGGCCGTCGCGACGATCTCGACCCAGTTCCACGAGCTCGTCGACCACGCCATGCAGCAGGGGTACAACGGCGTCGTCGTCCAAGGCTTCCTGGAGTACCTGACGTTCGACGACCTGGACGTCTACCCCGAGGGTGACCCGCACATCGCCCGCGCGCAGGCCATGGTGGAGGCGTTCGGGCCGGTCTGGCAGTACGCGCACGACATGGGCATGAAGGTCTACCTCATGACCGACATGCTGGCGGTCGACCCGCCGCTGAAGGGCTACCTGGAGCGGACCGTCGGGAGCCTCGACACGACGTCGCCCGAGCTCTGGTCGGTCTACCAGGACGGCCTGCGCGAGCTGTTCCGGTCGATGCCGTTCGTCGACGGGCTGATGATCCGGATCGGCGAGGGAGGCCCCGCCTACAAGCTGGCGGGCTGGGACTACGGGTCCGAGGTCGCGGTCACGACGCCGGCGGCCGTGCAGGCCATGCTGCACGCATTCCTCGCGACGGCGGGGGAGGCGGACAAGGACGTCGTCTTCCGCACCTGGACCGTCGGGCTCGGCGCGGTGGGCGACCTGCACACCAACCCGACGTCGTACGAGACGGTGCTGGGCGGCATCGACGACCCGCACCTGATCGTGTCGACCAAGTACTCCGCGGGTGACTTCTACAGCTACCTGGCCCTCAACCCGACCCTCGAGGTAGGCGACCAGCGCCGCATCGTCGAGGTGCAGGCGCGGCGCGAGTTCGAGGGGCAAGGGGCGTTGCCCGACGACCTCGGCGCGCTGGACCAGACGGCGCTGCAGCACTTCCTGGCCGCGAACCCGCACGTGGAGGGCATCTGGAACTGGTCGCAGACCGGCGGTCCGCTGTACGCCGGGCCCCGGGACCTGTACCTGCGCGACGGGTTCTGGCAGCTGTGGGACCTCAACTCCTACCTGGCGGCGCGCGTCGCGGCGGATCCGGACCTCGACGTGGCGGCGGCCCGTGCGGACTGGGTGAGGCAGACGTTCTCGTCGGACCCCGACACCGTGGCGGCGATCAGCCAGGCGTACGCGCTGTCACGGTCCGCGATCACCGACGGCCTGTACATCGGGCCGTACGCGGAGCAGTCGGTCAAGGCGCTGGGGCTCGAGCCGCCGCCCATGATGTGGCTCTTCGAGTGGGACATCGTCTCCGGCGACACGGCCACGTTCGACACCGTCTACGCGCTCGCCAAGGACCACCTCGACGCGGCGATCGAGCAGGGCCATCGCGCCGCGCGCACGGCCGCGCAGATGCGTGACCTCGTCGCCGGCACCGACCCCGCGACCTGGACGGACGCGGGTCAGAGGACGGCCTTCCTCGACGCGCTCGACTACGAGGCGGACCTGTTCACCACGCTCGACGCCTACCGCGAGACCGTGCTGCGGCACGCGCAGTGGCTCGACACCGGCTCGGGTGCCGCGCGGACCGCGGCCCAGGCAGCCGAGCGACGGTTCGCCGCGGCCCGGGCTACCCACGAGGAGCGCTACGGCGACGACCTGCAGCTGCCGGCCTACAGCTTCACGGCCGCAGGCCTGGGTCTGGAGCGTTCCGGGCGGGATGCCGCGATGGCGTGGGCGGCGCGTGGGCTGCTCGTGGTCGTCGTCGGCGCTCTCGCCCTGGGCTCGTGGTCCCGACGGCGCCCGCGCTTCGCCGGTCACCGCGGTTTCCACCTGCTCTGGACGGGGGCCACCCGCCCGCGGCGGCTCGACACGGCGCTCGCTGGACGCCTCGATCGAGTGGTCCTGGTGGGTGTCCCAGCCGTTGTACTTCTGCTCTCTCGATGTGTGTACACATGGTTCGCGGCGCCCGTGCACCTGCTCCTGACGCTCGGCGCCTGGGTGCTCTTCGGTGCCGTCGGGGTGTGGTTCGCGCCGAGGTCGCGGCGGACGAGCGTGCTGGCGGCCATCGGGGGAGTGGCGCTCATGCGCAGCGCGCTGCTGCTCGCCGTCCTGTCCTGGCGCGGGCCCGGCCGCTACTGGTTCGGCTTCTGGACCCACCCCGGTCAGCGCGCGCTCTACGTCACCCTCGCGTTCGCGGCCTTCTGCTGGCTGTTCGTCGCGGTGTTCGGCGCCCTGCGCTCCGCCGCCAGCCGCCGCCGCGCCGCCGGAACCGTCACGCTCGCGGCCGGCGCCGTTCTGCTCGTCGGCGGCGTCGTCGTCGCACTCGTCGGCCTCGAGGACGTCCTGTCCGCCTGGAACGACCAGCTCGCGCTGCTGCCCTGGGGTCTGCACCGCATCCTCGGGTTCTGCGTCTACCTGGGCATCCCGACGAGCCTGCCGACCGACGTCGCGATCCTCGGTGCAGCCGCCGGTGCGGTGGGGGCACTGCTGACGCTCGCACGACGCTCGCAGGCCAAGACGGACTATTCAGACACCGTTAGGTAAGGCTACCCTCGCACCCGTCGCGGACGCAGCCGCGCTCGAGTGCAGGGGGAACAATGACCGAGGTCGTCGTCGAGCGCCCGTCCGTCGGTGCACCGCCGCGCCCCGCGCGACCACCGCGCAGCGCCTGGCACCGGTTCTGGAAGCGCAAGCCGTTCCACCGGGCCATGGTCCTCACGCACCGCTGGCCGGCCCTGGTCCTCGGGCTGCTCCTGGTCGTCGAGACCACCGCGGGGTCGGTGCTGCTCTACAAGCCCGAGCTCGACAAGCTCACGCATCCCGCGCTCTACGCGACCACCGACGGCACGCCCGTGTCCGCGACGCAGGCGGTCGACGAGGTCCGTGCCGCACATCCGGGCTTCGAGGCCTACGGCGCCCAGATCGAGCAGGGCACCTGGGTGGTCTACGACGAGCAGTACGACACGGCGTGGTTCGTCGACCCGGCCAGCGGCCACATCAACGGGTCGACGAACACCGAGCGCGGCTTCCTGGGGATGCTGGTCAACCTGCACGACTGCGCGTTCAGCTGCGAGGGGTACCCCGGCTACCAGTCGTGGATGGCCGTCCCCGTGTGGTCGGGCGCGCCCGGGTTCCTCGCGGAGGCGACGTGGGCGACCGTCGTGCTCGGAGCGCTGGGACTGCTGCTGATCCTGATCGTCGTCAGCTCGCTGAGGATCTGGTGGCCCGGACGCAAGCGGCTGCGCAGCCGCTTCACCGTCCGGTGGGGGAAGGGCCGGTTCGCGCGGGACTACGACCTGCACAACCTCGTCGGCATCGTCGCGCTGCCGTTCCTGCTGATGTGGGGCGTCACGGGTGCGGCGTTCGAGCTGCCACCGGTCAAGACGGCATGGCTGACGATCACGGGTGGCCAGGCCCCGGTCGAGGAGGAGTGGGCGCTCGAGCCGAACCCCGACACGGCGGACGCGCCGGCGATCACCGCCGACGACGCCGTCGCGACCGCCCTGAAGGACGTGCCCGGCGAGGCGACGGGCGTGTTCCTGCCCACCGAGGACTCGCCGTTCTGGGAGATCGACGTGATCTCCGGCTACCGCTCGGCCGCCGGTCTCGGCCGCGCCGACACGTACGTCCTGGTGGACCCGCACGACGCGTCGCACTTCGTGACCCTCTACTCCGCGCGCGGCGAGCCGTTGGCCAACCGGTTCTACGACAAGGTCTTCGAGCCCGCGCACTTCGGTGAGCAGGTGAACGCCTGGTGGCGTTCGGTGTGGTTGGCGATGGGGCTGGCGCCGTTGGTCCTGATGGTCACCGGGGTCTCGACCTGGCTCTTCCGGCGGGGGACGACGAAGAAGCGGCGTGCTGCCGCCGCGCAGCGCCCACTGGCGCGCGCATGATCGACCTGCTGGCCTTCCTGCTCACCGTGACCGCCGTGGTCCTGGCCGTCGTCGCGCTCGTGCAGGTCACGCGGGGCACGTTCCGCACCGATCGCGCGTTGCCGGGGCTGGCCACCCTCGAGGTCGGGCTGCTGACCCAGGCGGGCATCGACGTCACCGCGTGGGCACGTGGTCACCGGCCGGGCGAACCCGGCGTGCACGCCGCCTATCTGGTGGTGTCCGTAGTTCTCCTGCCGCTGGTGCTCACCCAGGCGGCGGGTCGCACGGGTCGCTGGGCGGGCGTGCTCGTCGGGGTCGCGCTGCTGGTCACCGCCGTGCTGACCGTCCGCCTGCAGACCACGTGGAGGACGCATGGCTGAGGTGACCACCGAGCGCACGCTCGGCGCCGGCCGGGTGCTGGTGCTCGTCTACGGCGTCTTCGTCGTCGCCGCCGCCGGTCGCAGCGCGTCCCAGCTCGCCACGCACGCGGGCCGGGCACCGCTCTCCTACGCGCTGTCCGCGCTCGCGGCCGTCATGTACGCCGCGGGCCTGGTCACGACCACGCTGGTCGAGCGCGGCCGACGAGGGCGGGCGGTCCTGGTCGCGCGGGCGCTCGCCGTCGCGGAGCTGGTGTGCGTGCTGGCCGTCGGGACCGCGAGCCTCGTGTTCCCCGACGCCTTCCCCGACCGTACGGTCTGGTCCGAGTACGGCATGGGCTACCTGTTCGTGCCGCTGGCGCTGCCGGTCCTGGTGCTGCTGTGGCTGCGGGGGTCCGACCGCGCCCTGGCACCATGACGGGGTGGAGGAACTGAAGCTCGAGGTTGCCGACGTGAGCGACGTCGACGCGTTGTTCGCGCTGCGGCGCTCGCTCGAGGACTGGATGGCGGAGCGAGGGCTGATGCAGTGGCCGGTCGGGTCGCTGCCACGAGAGCGGGTCGCCGAGCAGGTGGCGTCCGGCCATGTGCGCGTGGTCCGGGACTGCGACGGGATCGTCGCGAGCCTGCGACTGATGTGGAGCGACCCGGACTTCTGGGGCGACGACCGCACGCCCGCGGTCTACGTGCACGGGCTCATGGTCGACCGCCGCGCGACGGGCTCGGGCCTCGGGCGCCGGCTGCTGGACTGGGCGCGCGACCAAGGCAGGACGGCCGGGGCCGGTCTGCAGCGGCTCGACTGCCGGACCACCAACCCGGCGCTGCGGGCCTACTACGAGTCGCTGGGCTTCGTCGCCGTCGGGCGGCAGTCCTTTCCGACGTTCGACGTCACGCTCCTGGAGCGTCCGATCAGCGTGACGGCCTGACCCGGAGTCAGGCCACGGACGAGGTGCGGGCCCGGCGCACGCCTGCGATCGCCGCGGCCAGCCCGATGCGGCCGGCCAAGCCGTCCACCTGCACGATCGCGGCTTTGCCGAGCGACCGGGTGGCGTCGGCGAGGTCGGCGAAGAGCTGGGCGTCGTAGGGCTCGTCGATCTCCAGGAGCGTCGTCGGGCCGTCCTGCACGACGTAGGTGACCGTGCCGGCGAAGTCGTCGGCTGGTGCCACCTGCACGCGCAGCGTGCCGTGGTCCACCGCCCGGGCGAGCAGCCGGCCGCGCACGTGCGCGACCTCCAGCAGGTCCTGCACCATGCGGGCCTCCTGCGGTGTCAGACCCTCGCTCGCGTCGACCGCGTCGAGGTCGGCCAGCACGACGCAGTCGGCGCCGGGCTCGTCGGCCGACGGGTGCCAGCCCGCGTCCACCTCCAGCGCCAGGAACCCGCTGTGCACCGAGTGCGCCGCCCGGATCAGCTCGACGCGGTCACGCAGCGTGAGCCGCGCCAAAGGGTTGCGACGGGTCGTCGAGACGGAACCGCAGGAGCAGGAGATCGTGACCATGCCCCCAGGGTGCTCCCGACCACTGACACGACCGCCCACGGCACGCCGCCAGGCCGGGAACCGGGGTGATCATCGCCACGTGTGCCCGTTGTGTGCCTTTGGTCCCCCGGTGTGCACGGGTGCGGCGCCTACGCTCGACGGTCTGCCTCGCCGCCGACCCTTGCGGCGGGGTGGTCGGACGCGAAGGAGAAACATGACCGACCACATGATCAGCACGGTGCCGACCCAGCGCCACGACACGCACGCCTTCACCGAGGCGAACGCCTTCCTCTCGGAGACCGACCACCTCCCGGCCGTCGACCGGACGGTTCCGGGGCAGCGCACGGTCAACGAGGTGCCGACCCAGCGCGAGCACGCCCGCGGCTGATCGGGCACCGGCCCGGCCGCCGGCGCCGAACGCTTCCGTCCGGGCGCGGCAGCTCGATCGGGAGGTCCATCGGTCGCACCTCCCGCCGGCCACCCACGGTCCTGCCTCGTCGCGCTCGCGTGACACGACGGGTGGGCGCAGACTGGCAGGGCCGGCGACGTGGTCGGCCCGACGAAGGGGAGCGGATCGTGGGACTCGACGACCTGGTGAACAAGGCGAAGGGCGCCCTCGGCGGCCACGAGGAGCAGGCCAAGGACGCGGTCGACAAGGCCGGTGAGGCCGTGAAGGCCAAGACGAGCGACAGCCAGGACCGGCAGGTCGACGAGATCGTCGACAAGGCCAAGGACTACCTGGACGGCCAGAAGTAGCGAGCCGTCAGGGGGCGGTGCCCGTCGAGTGGCGGGCGACGAGCTCGGGGGCGAACAGCATCTCCGTGCGGGACACCCGCTCGCCGCCGATCTGCGCCAGCAGCGTGCTGACCGCCGCCTGGGACATCGCGTCGACGGGCTGGCGGACGGTCGTCAGGGCCGGGTGCGCGTAGGCCGCCAGGAGCGAGTCGTCGTAGCCGACGACGGACAGCCCGTGCGGCACGTCGTGCCCGGCGGCGCTCGCGGCGCGGACGGCACCGAGCGCCATCATGTCCGAGGCGCACACGACGGCGGTGTGGCCGGACGCGAGCAGCTCGGTGGTCGACGCCTGACCGCCCTCGAGCGAGTAGAAGCTCGTGATGACGTGCGTGCGAGCCTCGGCCTCGTCGGCCGCGAGCCCCATCGCGACCAGGCAGCGCAGGAACGCGGCGGTCTTGCGCTGTGCGGGCACGAAGCGGTCCTGGCCGACGACGAGGCCGATGCGCCGGTGCCCGAGCGAGACGAGGTGCCGCAGCGCGAGCTCGACGCCGGCGGCGTCGTCGGCGGAGATGCTGGGCGCCGGGACGTCGGGCGCGTAGCCGTTGACCAGCACCATCGGCACGCCGCGCGTCGCGAGGTCGTGGTAGCGGCCGTGGTGCGCACGGGTGTCGGCGTGCAGGCCCGAGACGAAGACGATGCCGGCGACCTGGTGGTCGATGAGCGCGTCGATGTAGGCGTCCTCGGTGGTGCCGCCGGGGGACTGGGTGCACAGCAGCGGCGTGTAGCCGTGCATCGCCAGGACGTTCTCGACGGACTGTGCGAAGGCGGGGAAGATCGGGTTGGACAGCTCAGGGACGACGAGACCGACGAGCCCCGCGGCGCGACCGCGCGTCTGCTTGGGTCGCTCGTAGCCCAGCAGGTCCATGGCCGCGAGCACCCGCTGCCGGACGTCGTCGGCCACTCCCGGCTTGCCGTTCATGACCCGGGAGACGGTCGAGATGCTGGTCCCGGCATGCTCGGCGATGTCGGTGAGGCGGATCCGCACGCGGTGATCGTACGGGAGAGCGCTGCCTGAGGTCCGCAGCGTCGGGTCTGCGGGCGCCTTGCAGGCGAATCGTCCCCTTGCGCCCGCCTCGGGCGGACAGTAACGTCCTGCAAGCAGTCTGAAACTTGCAGAGAAGTTGCAGGACGGATCGCGCGGGCATCGCCGCCGCGCGCGGTACCGGCGTCGACCGACGCACCCGGGTCGCGGTCCCGGGCAACCCCGACACCCGGCACCGTCGCCGGGCAGAGAGCCGGAGCCTCATGACCTCCCAGACCACCGCCCGCCCACGCCCCCCGCGCCGGCTCGCCGCCGCCGCGCTCGCGCTGACGCTCGTCGCCGGCACCGCGGCCGCCGTCGTCGGCACCGCCCGCAGCAGCGAGGCGTCCGCACCCGTGACCGCCAAGGGCGACGTCATCCTCAACATGTTCCAGTGGAACTGGAGCTCCGTCGCGGCGGAGTGCGGCCGGATCGGCGCCGCCGGGTTCGCCTACGTGCAGGTCTCGCCGCCGCAGGAGAGCGTCACCGGCAGCCAGTGGTGGACGTCCTACCAGCCCGTCTCCTACAAGATCGACTCGAAGCTGGGCAACCGCGCGCAGTTCGCGGCGATGGTCTCGAACTGCAAGGACGCGGGCGTCGGCATCATCGCGGACGCCGTCATCAACCACACCACGGGGGCCGACCGCGGCTCCGGGACCGGCACCGCCGGCTCGTCGTACGGCATCGACTCCTTCCCGGCGATCCCGTACTCCGCAGCCGACTTCAACGACTGCCGCACCAACATCAGCAACTACGGCGACCGCTACCAGGTGCAGAACTGCCGCCTGTCCTCCCTGCAGGACCTGCGCACCGGCTCCGACTACGTGCGCGGCAAGATCGCGGACTACCTCAACGACCTGCTCTCGCTGGGCGTCTCCGGGTTCCGCGTCGACGCCGCCAAGCACATCCCCGCCGCCGACCTGGCCGCGATCAAGGCCAAGCTCACGAACCAGAACGCGTACTGGGTGCAGGAGGTCATCGGCGCCTCGGGCGAGCCCGTCCAACCGTCGGAGTACGTCGGCGTCGGCGACGTGCACGAGTTCAACTACGCGCGCACGCTCAAGAGCGCGTTCAACGGGCAGATCGCGAGCCTCAAGAACATCGCGAACGGTCTGCTCCCGTCCAACCAGGCCGGCGTCTTCGTCGACAACCACGACACCGAGCGCAACGGCGAGACGATGAACGCGACGTGGGGCGCGAAGTACCTGCTCGCCAACGCGTTCCTGCTCGGCTACCCGTACGGCTCGCCGTCGGTCTACACGGGCTACACGTTCACCGACAAGGACGCCGGCGCGCCGGGTGCCACCGACACGAGCGTCCCGGACGCCAGCTGCTCGAACGCCGCGTGGACCTGCATGCAGCGCAAGACGGAGATCACCGGCATGGTCGGCTTCCACAACGCGGTCGCCGGCACGGCCGTGACCAACTGGTACGACGACGGGAACAACCTGGTCGGCTTCGGGCGCGGCGCCAAGGGCTTCGTGGTGCTGAACAACCAGGGGTCGTCGTCGACCCGGACCTGGTCCACGTCGCTGCCCGACGGCACCTACTGCGACGTCGTCGCCGCGACCGACTGCTCGCGTCCCGTGACCGTCAGCGGCGGGTCGTTCACCGCGACCGTCCCCGCCTACGGCGCGCTGGCGATCCACGTGGGGCGGACGTCGGGCGGCACGTCGTCTCCGACGTCTTCCCCGACGACCTCGCCGACGAGCTCGACCGGCGCCACGACCGTCTACTACTCGACCAGCAAGAACTGGTCGGCGTACAAGGTCCACTACCAGGTGGGCAGCGGCGCATGGACGACGGTCCCCGGCGAGACGATGACCGCCGCGTGCTCCGGATGGGTCAGCCGGCAGATCGCCGCGGGCGGCGCGACCATCACCGCCGCGTTCAACGACGGCAACGGCACGTGGGACAACAACGGGTCCAAGAACTACGCGCTCAGCGGGTCCGTGGCGGCGGTGAAGGACGGCGCCGTCAGCAGCAGCGACCCGTGCGCGTCGTCGACGCCGTCCGCGACGCCCACCCCGTCGCCCACGTCGGGCACGACGGCCGTCACGTTCGCGGTGAACGCGACGACGACGTGGGGCCAGAACGTGTACGTCGTCGGCGACCTGCCGGCGCTGGGCTCGTGGAACCCGGCATCGGGCGTCGCGCTGTCGTCGGCCGCGTACCCCGTCTGGCGCGGGACCCTGACCCTGCCCGCGGGCACGTCGTTCCAGTACAAGTACGTCAAGCGCGACGGCTCCGGGAACGTCGTCTGGGAGTCGGGCGCCAACCGCACCGGCACGGCCACCGGCGGCACGGTGACGCTCACCGACACCTGGCGCTGAGCGGACTGCCCCGTCGACTCGCGGGTTCCTCGTCGACTCGCGGCCTGCAAACCGCGACCCGACGAGCATCCCGCGACTCGAGCTCGGCCCCGCTTCTCCCGGCCGGGCCGGCCAGCACCTGGCGCTGAGACCGCGAATCCGCGACCAGGTCGCGCGGCCCCGGACCCCCACCGGTCCGGGGCCGCGTCGCGTCCGGGTGCAGCGTCAGGACTCCGGGGCGTGGCGGTCCAGGAAGCGGTAGACCTCCGTGGTGTCGACACCCGGGAAGACGCCGACGGGCAGCGCTGCCAGCATCGACGCGTGCGGGCGGGCCGACGGCCACGACTGCGACGCCCAGCGCGACGCCAGCTCGGCCGGCGCCTCGCGGCAGCACGTCGGGTCGGGGCAGCGGGAGGCGGAACGCTCGGTCGTCTCGCGGCCGCGGAACCAGCGCACGTGCGCGAACGGCACGCCCACGCTGACGCTGAACGCACCCTGCGACGAGGGCTGGACCCGGGACGTGCACCAGTACGTGCCCGACGAGGTGTCCGTGTACTGGTAGTACGGCGTGAACCGGTCGGCGAGCGTGAAGACGACGCGCGCGGTCCACTGCCGGCAGACGGGCTGCCCCTCGATCGCGCCCAGCGGGTCGGACGGGAAGACGACGCCGTCGTTCTCGTAGGCCTTGTGCAGCGTGCCGCCCTCGTGGACCTTCATGAAGTGCACGGGGATGCCCAGGTGCCGGGTCGCGAGGTTGGTGAACCGGTGCGCGGCGGTCTCGTAGGGGACGGCGAACGCGTCGCGGAAGTCCTCGACGGACAGGCGCCGCTCGTTCTTGGCGGCCTGCAGGAACGGGACCGCGCCGTCCTCGGGGAGCATGAGCGCCGCGGCGAAGTAGTTGGCCTCGACGCGCTGGCGCAGGAAGTCGCCGTAGTCGCGCGGCTCGGCGTGGCCGAGCACGTGGCTGGCCAGCGCCTGCAGGAGCGGTGAGCGGGCGTCGCTGGTGCCCGGGTTGCCTTGGGGCAGGTAGATGCGGCCGTTGGCCAGGTCGGTGACGGACCTCGTGGAGTGCGGCAGGTCCGGGACGTAGTGCAGCGCGAAGCCCAGGTGGGCGGCGATGTCGGCGGTTGCGCGCTGCGAGAGCGGGCCGCCAGGGTGGTCGATGCCCTTCAGCAGCTCGCGCGCGTGCGCCTCCAGCTCGGGGAAGTAGTTGTCCTGCGCGCGCATCCGCACACGGAGCTCGGCGTTCGCACGCCTCGCCTCCTCCGGCGTGGCGGCGTTCTCGGTCAGCAGCCGCTGGACCTCGTGCTGGAGACGGACCAGTGCCTCGAGGGCGTCGGCCGGCAGGCTGCGGCCCACCTTCACCGACGGGACGTGGAGGTTGGCGAACAGCGGGCCGCGCTGGGCGCGCTCGAGCTCGATCTCCAGGGCGGCGCGGCGGCTGGGCGGGTCGGTGCGCAGAAGCTCGGCGAGGGGGACGTCGAGCGCGTCGGCGACGAGCGCGAGCAGCGACAGCTTCGGCTCGCGGTGGCCGTTCTCCAGCATCGAGACCTGCGACGGTGCGCGGCCGATGGCGCTGCCCAGGTCGTCGAGCGTCATGTTCCGCGCCGTGCGCAGGTGCCGGATGCGGCGGCCCAGCACCAGGGTGTCGATGCCGCCCGCCGCCCGGGGTGCGGCGTCGGCGGCCGTGCTCGTCACCCGCTGCGAGGCAGCGACCGGCTCGCCCGCGCCCGACCGGCCACGTGTCGTCGTCGTCACGTCTTCCTCCTTCTCGCGCCCGAGGCGTCCTCGCCCCGCCCTCCCACGGTCGCACCCCCGGATCCCTTCCGTCCAGGAGAAGGAACGCGGATCTTCTGTGGTTCCGGCCGGGGAAGAACGGGTCGCGGTGCGGGAACGTGGTGGTCAGGCGACAGCGCCGAGAAGAACCGACGAACTGTAGGAGGAACCATGTCCACGCAGACGCACCCGGCACCGCTGCCGGGTGGGACCACGGCCAGGCCCGGTGACCAGACGCAGACGGCCGACGAGCTCGCCGCGAGCTGGGAGATCGACCCCCGCTGGGCCGGCACCCGCCGCACCCACACCGCCGAGGACGTCGTCGCACTGCGTGGATCCGTGCGCGAGGAGCCGACGCTCGCCCGCAGGGGGGCCGAGCGCCTCTGGGAGCTGCTGCACACCCGCACGCACGTCCCCGCGCTGGGTGCGCTGACCGGCAACCAGGCGGTCCAGCAGGTCCGCGCCGGGCTCGAGGCCATCTACCTGTCCGGCTGGCAGGTGGCCGCCGACGCGAACCTGTCCGGCCAGACGTACCCCGACCAGTCCCTGTACCCGGCCAACTCGGTGCCGGCCGTCGTCCGGCGCATCAACAACGCCCTGCTGCGCGCGGACCAGATCGACGTCGCCGAGAACGGGCGCCGGACGCGCGAGTGGCTCGCACCGATCGTCGCCGACGCCGAGGCGGGGTTCGGCGGGCCGCTCAACGCCTACGAGCTCATGCACGCGATGATCGCGGCAGGCGCCGCCGGCGTGCACTGGGAGGACCAGCTCGCCGCGGAGAAGAAGTGCGGTCACCTGGGCGGCAAGGTGCTGGTCCCGACGTCGCAGCACGTGCGCACGCTCGCCGCGGCGCGGTTGGCCGCCGACGTGGCCGGCGTGCCGACCGTCGTCGTCGCCCGGACCGACGCGCTGGGCGCCGACCTGCTGACGTCCGACGTCGACCCGCGCGACGAGCCGTTCCTCACGGGGGAGCGGACCGCCGAGGGGTACTTCCGGGTCACGCCCGGCCTCGACCCCGTCGTCGAGCGGGCCGCCGCCTACGCGCCGCACTCGGACCTCATCTGGGTCGAGACGTCGACGCCGGACATCGGGCTCGCCATCGAGTTCGCCGAGCGGATCCACGACCGGTTCCCCGGCAAGCTGCTCGCGTACAACTGCTCGCCGTCGTTCCACTGGCGCTCGCACCTGACCGAGGCCGAGATCGCGGGATTCCAGCGCGAGCTCGCCGGGCACGGGTACGCGTTCCAGTTCATCACCCTGGCCGGCTTCCACGCGCTCAACCACTCGATGTTCGACCTGGCCAGCGGGTACGCCTCGTCGGGCATGTCCGCCTACGTCGCCCTGCAGGAGGCCGAGATCGCCTCCGAGGCCGCCGGGTACACCGCCACGCGTCACCAGCGCGAGGTCGGCACCGGCTACTTCGACCGCGTCGCCACCGCGATCACACCCGACAGCGCGACCCTCGCGCTAGCAGGCAGCACGGAGACGGCCCAGTTCACCCACTGAGCCGTCCGTCCCATCCTTCGCCGACTTCGAGGGTTGGCGCCCACTTCGAGCCCTGCACGGCTCGATCTCGCGCTCAACCCTCGAAGTCAGCGCTCGACCCAGACTCCAGGAGCACTCTCATGACCGTCATCACTCCCTCGCCCAGCCGGTCCCGGCTGACCGATCCCTTCGCCCGGCCCCGGCTCGACGTCGTCGGGGCCGACGTCCGCGGGACGGAGGAGATCCTCACGCCCGAGGCGCTCGACTTCGTCACCGACCTGCACGCGCGGTTCGCGGGCCGCCGCCACGACCTGCTGCTGGGCCGCCAGCACCGCCGCGACCGGATCTCCAACGGCGCCGACCCCCAGTTCCTGCCGCTGACGGCCGGCATCCGCGCGGACCCGACGTGGCGCGTCGCCGGCCCCGGGCCCGGCCTCGAGGACCGGCGCGTCGAGATCACCGGCCCCACCGACCGCAAGATGACGGTCAACGCGCTCAACTCGGGCGCGCGCGTCTGGCTCGCCGACCACGAGGACGCCATGAGCCCCACCTGGGAGAACGTGATCGGTGGGCAGCTCAACCTGTTCGACGCGATCCGGGGGCAGGTCGACTTCACGACGCCGGAGGGCCGCGCGTACGTCGTCGGGGCTCAGACCCCGACCATCGTGTTCCGGCCGCGCGGCTGGCACCTGACCGAGAAGCACCTGGAGTTCGTCGACCGGGCCGGGCAGCACGGACCGGCCTCCGCGAGCCTCGTCGACGCGGGCCTCTACCTGTTCCACAACGCGCAGGCGCTCATCGACTCCGGCCGCGGGCCGTACCTCTACCTGCCCAAGCTGGAGGGGCACCTGGAGGCGCGGCTGTGGGACGAGGTCTTCCGCTTCACCGAGACCTACCTGGGGCTGCGGTACGGCACGATCCGGGCGACCGTTCTCATCGAGACCATCACCGCCGCCTTCGAGATGGAGGAGATCCTCTACGAGCTGCGCGACCACTGCGCCGGTCTCAACGCCGGCCGCTGGGACTACATCTTCAGCGTCATCAAGAACTTCCGGAACCGGGGCCCGCGGTTCGTGCTGCCGGACCGGTCGGCGGTCACGATGACCGTGCCGTTCATGCGCGCCTACACCGACCTGCTGGTGGCGACGTGCCACCGCCGCGGGGCGCAGGCGATCGGCGGCATGAGCGCGTTCATCCCCAACCGGCGCGTCCCCGAGGTCACCGCGCGGGCGCTGGAGGCGGTCCGGTCGGACAAGCGGCGCGAGGCCGGGCAGGGGTTCGACGGGACGTGGGTCGCGCACCCGGACCTGGTGCCGGTCGCGCTGGAGGCGTTCGACGCGTTCCTCGGCGACCGCATCGACCAGCGCGACCTGCTGCGGTCCGACGTCTCCGTCTCGGCCGCCGACCTGCTGGACTTCCGGTCCGCGGGCGGTTCGGTGACCGACGAGGGCGTGCGCGCGAACATCTCCGTGGCGGTTCGGTACCTCGAGTCGTGGCTGCGGGGCGTCGGGGCAGCCGCCATCGACAACCTCATGGAGGACGCCGCCACTGCCGAGATCTCCCGGTCGCAGGTGTGGCAGTGGGTCCACCAGGGAGTCTCGACAGCGAGCGGGACGGCGATCACCGCGGAGCTGGTGCGGTCCGAGCTCGCCGCGCTGCTGACGTCCGTCGACCGCTTCGACGGGGACCGGTTCGACGACGCCGCCGACCTGTTCGAGCAGGTCGCGCTCGCGGACGACTTCCCGACGTTCCTCACGGTCCCGGCGTACACGCAGCACCTGGTGTCCGCTGGTCGGTGAAGGGATGGTTGAACGACACGCCGCGTGCCGCGCGGCGTGTCGTTCGACCACGCGTTCATCGCCCGACGAGAGGAACGCTCAACCCTCGACGAAGAAGCAGAACGGGTGGCCGGCCGGGTCGAGCAGGACGCGGACGTCGTCCTGCGGCTGGTGGTCGGCAAGGCGGGCTCCGGTGGCCAGCGCGTGCTCGACGGCCAGCGGAAGGTCACTGACCAGGAAGTCCATGTGCGCCTGCATCTGCTGGTGCGGGCCCGTGGCCGGCCAGGACGGCGGACGGTAGAGCGCGTCGGTGTTGAAGGACATGCCCGCGCCGCCGTTCGGAGGACGCAGCATCACCCAGCCCGGCTCCTCGTAGATCCGGGGCCAGCCCAGCAGCGCCTCGTAGAAGTCCGCGAGCTTGTTCGCGTCGAGGGACTCGAGCACCGTGGCGGACACGCTGAAGTCGATGCCGGCGTGCCGGTGCGGCGTCGCGCGGGGCGGGATGTCGGCGCTCATGCGACCAGCGTCCTCGCTCGCCGCTCGGGGCGCCTCCGGAGTGGTCCCTGACGTCAGCAACCAGCCACACCTGTGACAGGTGGTGCCGGGAGTGACGAGAATCCGTCGCTCGAGCCACGTCCGTCACAAGTGCGGCTGGTTGCTGGATGCCGGGGCACCCGGCCGGGCGGTCAGCGGGTGGCGGACGCCAGCGCGTCGACGAGGCCGGCCCTGTCCAGGTCCGGGCCGTAAGCGGGCGTGTCGCGCTGGTAGCGCCAGCCCTCGGCGAGCGGGCCCGCATCCACGACGTCGAAACCGAACCGGTCGATCAGCGCGCTGACCTGCGCCTTCGCGTCTGCGGAGTCGCCGGCGACCGCCAGCGCGCGGCGGCCGTCGGAGCCGGACGGGAGCCCGCGCGAGCCCAGGTCCGTCGACGTGATGTGGTTGAAGGCCTTCACCACGTGCGCGTCGCAGAGGTGGTCGGCGAGCACCTCGGCGCTCGTGGTCTGCCCGTCGTCGAGCGCGGGGACGTGCCCGTCCCGCTCCCAGTAGTAGTTGTTGGTGTCGATCACGACCTTGCCGGCCAGCGGCCCGACCGGGACCTGGTCGACGGCGTGGAAGGGGACGGTCACGACGACGACGTCGCCGGCCTCCGCCGCCTCGGCAGCGGTCGCGGCGCGGGCGCGGTCGCCCAGGTCCGCGACCAGGTCGACGAGCGTATGGGGGCCGCGGGAGTTGGAGACGACGACGTCGTAGCCGTGGTCGACGGCGAGCCGTGCGAGGGTTCCGCCGATGTGCCCGGCGCCGATGAGTCCGATGGTGGTCATGTGCGCCGCAACCCTCGTCGGGCGACGCCTGTTCCCTGCGCGCGAAAAACCCTTGGCACGCCATGGGAGCGGACGTACGGTCGAGGCACATGGGAAAGGAGGTGGTCCACGACATGAAGTCTTCTTGGACGCGTGAGGTGACTGTCCGCTAGTCGCCCGAGTACTCGGACGGATTGCCATCCGCCCGCGGTCGAGCCGGAACCGGCGCGGCGGCGAGCGAATCTCCGGCAGTCACCGCAGCCCGTGGGAGCCGCGACCTCGTCCTTCGCGGCAGGGCCCCTCGTCGAGGGGACCGGCCCACGGGCTGTTCCCTGCCTGGAACTCAGCCGGGCGTGGCATGGTGGGGGCGTGGCCCTCAAGACACCTGCCGAAGTCGATGCGATGCGCCCCGCGGGGAAGTTCATCGCCGGAGTGCTCTCGTCGCTGCGTGACGTCGCGCGCGAGGGCATGACCCTCAACGACCTGAACGACCACGCGCACCGCATGATCGACGCGGCCGGCGCGAAGTCCGTCTACCTGGGGTACCACCCGTCGTTCGGCGCGATGCCGTACCCGGGGGTGCTGTGCACGTCGGTCAACGACGCCGCGCTGCACGGGCTGCCGTCGGACTACGTGCTGCAGGACGGTGACGTGCTCAGCATGGACATCGCCGCGCAGGTCCAGGGCTGGGTCGCGGACTCGGCGCTCACCATCCAGATCGGCACCCAGACGCCCGAGGCGCAGCGGCTGATCGAGACGACCGAGCGGGCGCTCGCGGCAGGGATCGCCGCCGCCAAGCCGGGTGGGCGGATGGGCGACATCTCCGAGGCCATCGGCACCATCGGACGCCGTGGCGGGTACGGCATCAACGCCGACTTCGGCGGGCACGGCGTCGGGCGGACGATGCATGAGGACCCGCACGTGGCGAATCTGGGCCGCGCACGCACGGGCCTCAAGCTCAACGCCGGCCTGGTCATCGCCATCGAACCGTGGTTCATGGCCGGCGGCGACGGCTACGTCATCGACCCCGACGGCTGGACCATCCGCACCGCCGACGGGTCAATCGCCGCGCACGCCGAGCACACGATCGCGATCACGCGCGAGGGCCCGGTGATCCTGACGGCCCGCGACTGAGTTCTCAGGCGAGGGCGGACGTCATCGCGCGGGTCAGGTACCAGGGGTCGACGGTCGCGGTGAGCTCGCGCGCCGAGTGCATCGACAGGATGGGCACGCCGACGTCGACGGTCCGGATGCCCAGGCGCGTGGCCGTGATGGGTCCGATCGTGGACCCGCACGGGACGGAGTTGTTGGAGACGAACGCCTGGCTGGGCACGCCCGCGCGCTCGCACGCGTCGCTCCACAGCGCGATCCCGACCGCGTCGGTGGCGTAGCGCTGGTTGGCGTTGATCTTGAGGATCGGGCCGCCGCCGGCCACCGGGACGGTGAGCGGGTCGTGGCGCTCGGGGTAGTTGGGGTGGACCGAGTGGCCGACGTCGCTGGAGATGCAGATCGAGTCCGCCAGCGCGCGGTGGGCCTGCTCGGCGTCGGCGCCCAGTCCGTCGCGGATCCGGGCCAGCACGTCGGCGAGGAACGGGCCGCCCGCGCCGGAACGGGTCGCCGAGCCGACCTCCTCGTGGTCAAAGGCCGCGACGACGGATATCACGGTCGGGTCGGCCGTCGTGTCCAGAGCCGCAAGCAGCGCGGTGACCGCGGCGTGCGTCGAGAGCAGGTTGTCCAGGCGGGCGGACGCGAACAGCTCGTCGTCCGCGCCGAACGTCCGCGGCTCCTGCGTGTCGACGACGGTCAGGTCGTAGCCCAGCACGTCGGCGGGGTCACAGACGTCGCCGACGACGGCTGCGAGCAGGTCGGTCGAGTCACCGAGCCCCCAGACCGGCTGGGTGTGACGCTGCTTGTCGAGCGTCAGCCCGTCGTTGACCTGCCGGTCCAGGTGGATCGCGAGCTGCGGGATGCGCAGCAGCGGCCCGGTGCGGACCAGGTGCTCGCCGCCGCGCGTCACCACGCGACCCGCCAGCGCCAGCTCGCGGTCCAGCCACGAGTTGAGCAGCGGCCCGCCGTAGATCTCGACGGCCGCCTGCTGCCAGCCGGCGCGGCTCGTCGCGGGGATCGGCTTGAGCTTGAAGCCCGGCGAGTCCGTGTGCGTGCCGAGGATCGTGACGGGTGTGGTCGCGTCGGCGCCGTCCGGCACCACCCACGCGATGACGGCGCCGTCGCGGACGACGACGCGGCGGCCGGGTCCGGCGGGCCACGCGTCCGACTCGACCAGCTGCTCGAAGCCCGCGTCACGCACGCGCCGTGCGACCTCCGCGGCGGCGTGGAACGAGCTCGGCGACGCCGTGACGAACGCGGCGAGATCGGCGGCGTGGGCGAGGGCCTCGGGGAGCGGCGCGGTCGTGGACGAGGTGGTGAACTCTGCTGACACGTCTCGATCGTCTCATCCGGGCGCGCCCGGCGGCTCAGCTCGCCCCCCCGACGACGAGCCGCTCGACCGGGCCCGATCATGCTCGTGTCGTCGTCCGACCGGACGTTCCACCATGCTGGACCCATTACGCACGACCGGACGGAGACTCCATGACCTACCGCGTGATGACCGTGTGCACGGGGAACATCTGCCGGTCGCCGATGGCGGAGATCGTGCTGCGCGACCGTTTCGAGGCGGCCGGGCTGGACGTGGACGTCGACTCGTCGGGCGTCAGCGACGAGGAGCACGGCAACCCGATCGACCGCCGGGCGCGCGACGTCCTGGTCGCGCACGGCTACGCGCCTGACGGCACGCACCGGGCGCGCCAGGTGCGCGCGTCGGAACTGACGTCCCGCGACCTGGTCCTGGCCATGACGTCGCAGCACGCCCGCGCGCTGCGGCGGCTCGATCCGGCCGCGAACGTCGTCATGTACCGGTCGTTCGACCCGGACGCGCCCGACGACGGCCCCGAGCACCTGCTCGACGTCGACGACCCCTGGTACGGCGGGCCGGAGAACTTCGAGACGTGCCTGGCGGAGATCGAGGCTGCCGCCGACGGGGTCGTGGCGTACGTGCGCGACCAGGTGGGCGGCGCGGCGTGAAGGTCTCGTCGCGGTCCGCGGTGCCGCCGTTCGCGGTGATGGAGATCCTCGCCGCGGCCAACGCGCGTCGGGCCGCGGGTGAGGACGTGCTCAACCTCTGCGCGGGCGAGCCGGCGTCGGGCGCGTCCGAGGCGGTGCGGCTGCGGGCGGCGGAGCTCTTGTCGTCGGGCGGGCTGGGCTACACCGAGGCGCTGGGCGCGCCCGCGCTGCGGGCTGCGATCGCGGCGCACTACGACACGTACGGCGTCACGGTGGACCCGTCGCGGGTCGCGGTGACGACGGGGTCGTCGGGCGGGTTCCTGCTCGCGTTCCTTGCGGCGTTCGACGTGGGCGACCGCGTGGCTCTGGCACGGCCGGGCTACCCCGCGTACGCGAACATCCTGGCGGCGCTGGGGTGCGAGGTCGTCTCGCTGCCGTGCGGTCCGGAGACGCGGTATCAGCCGACGGTGGCGCAGCTCGAGGGGCTCGACCTCGACGGGCTGGTGGTCGCGAGCCCGGCCAACCCGACGGGGACCATGATCGACGCCGTCGGCCTCGAGGAGCTGGCGACGTGGTGCGAGGCCCACGGCGTGCGTCTGATCAGCGACGAGATCTACCACGGCATCACCTACACCCCCGGCGCGACGCCCACCGCGGCGGCGTACCCGACGGCCGTCGTCGTCAACTCGTTCTCCAAGTACTGGGCCATGACGGGCTGGCGGCTGGGCTGGCTCGTGCTGCCCGACGACCTCGTCGCGCCCGTCGACGCGCTCGCCGGCAACGTGGCCCTGTGCCCGCCGGCGCTCGCGCAGCACGCGGCCGTCGCGGCGTTCAGCCCGGAGGGCATCGCGGCGGCCGAGGCGGATGTGGCGCGCTACGCCGTCTCGCGCGAGCTGCTGCTCGCGCGGCTGCCCGAGCTGGGCTGGGACCGGGTCGCGCCCGCCGACGGGGCCTTCTACCTCTACGCCGACATCTCCGGCTCGGGCCTCGACTCGGTGACCTGGTGCGCGCGGCTGCTCGACGAGGCCGGGGTCGCGCTCACCCCCGGGACCGACTTCGACCCCGTCGACGGGCACCGGTGGGTGCGGCTGTCGTTCGCGTCGTCGGCGGAGGTGGTGGGGGCGGCGGTCGACCGGATCGTGGCCTGGCAGGCCGGTCGGATCACGAACCAGCCGCACCTGTGACGGGTGGGGTTCTTCTGGCTGTTCCGATGCCCCACGAGTCACTTCCGTCACAGGCGCGGCTGGTTGCTGAGGGAAGTGCGCGGCGCGGACGTGAGGATCGGGGGCGGGCCGGCGCGACGTAGGTTGGGCGGGTGAGGATCCCGCCGCTCGTCGAGCCCGGACCGCTGCTGACGCCCGAGCAGGCCGCGCGCGCGTCGCGGCACGTGCTGCTGCCGGGGATCGGCGTGGACGGACAGCGCCGGTTGCGGGCCGCGCGCGTCTGCGTGATCGGGGCGGGCGGCCTGGGCGCGCCCGTGCTGCAGTACCTCGCGGCGGCGGGGGTGGGATCGCTGACCGTGGTCGACGACGACGTCGTGGACGTCAGCAACCTGCAGCGGCAGGTGATCCACGGGTCGTCCGACGTAGGTCGCGCGAAGGTCGACAGCGCGCGTGACGCCGTCGTCGAGCTGGACCCGTCCGTACGTGTCGCCACGCATCGCATGCGTCTGACCAGCGAGAACGCCGACGAGATCCTGTCCGGCCACGACGTCGTCGTCGACGGGACCGACAACTTCCCCACGCGCTACCTCCTCAGCGACGCGTGCGAGCGGCTGGGGCTGCCCGTGGTGTGGGGGTCGGTGCTGCGGTTCGACGCGCAGGCCTCGGTGTTCTGGGGGCGGCCGCCTGCGGGTGTCCCGGCCGTGACGCTGCGCGACCTCTTCCCGCAGGCGCCCGTGCCCGACGAGGTGCCGTCCTGCGCCGAGGCGGGTGTCGTCGGGGCGCTGTGCGGGCAGATCGGGTCGGTCATGGCGACCGAGGTGGTCAAGCTGGTGACGGGCGTGGGCGAGCCCCTGCTGGGCCGCGTGCTGGTGGTCGACGCCGCCCGCGCGCGCTGGACGACGTTGCCGCTGACTCGTGCGGGCGATGGCTCGCGAGATCGAGCGTCGGAGTCGACCTCGAGGCCTGCAGGGCTCGATCTCGGGGCTACGCCTCGAGGTCGGCCAGCGATCTCCGTCGACGAGCTGCAGGAGCGGATCGCCGCGGGGGCGGTCGTGCTCGTCGACGTGCGGGAGCCCGGCGAGGCGGCCGTCGCGTCAATCCCGGGGGCCGAGCTCATCCCGCTCGCGCGCGTGCTGGACGGGACCGGCACCGCGCACCTGCCGCGCGACCGGGAGGTCGTGGTGCACTGCGCCGTGGGCGGGCGGTCGGCCGTCGCGGTCGAGGTGCTGCGCGCCGCCGGCGTCGACGCGGTCAACCTGACGGGCGGCATCCAGGCCTGGCTCGCCCGTCCCTGACCGGCCCGGGCCCGCCGACTTCGAGGTCTGACGCCGACCTCGACCCCTCCAAGCCTCGAAGTCGACGCTGAACCTCGAACTGGCTGGGCGCCGCACGGGGACCTGGCAGGATCGGGGCGGCAAGGCTGGCTCTCGGAAGGAGATCGCGTGCGGACGCTCGACGAGCATCGCGCGGCCACGCTGGCGCTCGCGGCGCCGCTCGCGGTGGTCGAGGTGGGTCTCGACGAGGCGCTGGGCCTGGTCGTCGCCGCGGACGTGCGCACGGACGACGCCCTGCCGCGCTGGGACAACAGCGCGATGGACGGGTACGCGGTGCGCGCCGTGGATGTGGCGGACGTCCCGGTGACGCTGCAGGTGATCGCGGAGCTGCCCGCGGGGTCGCCCGACGAGCCCGTCGTGGAGCCCGGCACCGCTGCGCGAATCATGACGGGCGCACCGCTGCCGCCGGGCGCCGACACGATCGTCCCCGTCGAGGCGACCGACGGCTGGGCGCCCGACGGCGTGGTCACGGTGCACCAGCCGTCCGGACCCGGTGCTCACCTGAGGCGGGCGGGCGAGGACGCCTCCGCCGGTGACGTGGTGGTCGCCGCCGGGACCGTGCTGCGGCCGGCGCACGTCGCGGCGCTCGCGTCGGTGGGGCGCGCGCGGGTGCCCGTCCGCAGGAGGCCGCGGATCGCCGTCGTGTCCACGGGCGACGAGCTCGTCGAGCCCGGCCGGCCGCTGCGTCGCGGCCAGCTGCCGGACTCCAACTCCTGGCTGCTCGCCGCCGCCGTGCGCGAGGCCGGCGGCGAACCGCTGCGCATCGGCCCGCTGCCCGACGACCCGGCCGCGCTGCACCGCCGACTCCTCGAGCTCGACGGGGACGTCGACGGCATCGTCACGTCGGGCGGCGTGAGCGCCGGCGCGTACGACGTGGTCAAGGCCGCGCTGGCCGACGAGGCCGGTGTGCAGCTCGTGTCCGTCGCGGTCCAGCCGGGCAAGCCGCAGGGGCTGGGCCGGCTGCCGGGCGGGACGCCGATCTGGACCCTGCCGGGCAACCCTGTGAGCTCGTTCGCGTCGTTCGAGATGTTCGTCCGCCCGGCTCTCCGGCGGATGCAGGGTGCCGCGGACGTCGAGCGCCCGTCCGTGCAGGCCGTGGCCGACGAGGGCTGGCGCACGCCTCCCGGACGCGCGCAGCTCATGCCCGTGCGATTCGTCGGCCCGGACCGCGTGGTGCCGGCCACCGCGCGCGGGTCGGGCTCGCACCTCGTCGCCCGGCTGGCCCTCGCCGAGGGCCTGGCCGTCGTCCCCGAGCAGGTCGACGAGGTCGTCGTCGGCCAGCGCCTCCACGTCCTGAAGGTGACCTGATGAGCGACTTCACCCACCTCGACGCCGCCGGGCACGCGCGGATGGTCGACGTGACCCTCAAGCAGCCGACGGTCCGCTCGGCCACCGCGACCGGCCGCGTGCTGTGCGGGCCGGACGTCGTCGCCGCGCTCCGCTCGGGCGACGTGCCCAAGGGCGATGTCCTGGCCGTCGCGCGGATCGCCGGCATCGCGGCCGCCAAGCGCACCGCGGAGCTGCTGCCCCTCGCGCACGTCATCGGCGTCCACGGCGCCGTCGTCGACCTGGACGTGCAGGACGACGGCGTGCACGTCACCGCGACCGTCCGCACCGCCGACCGCACCGGAGTCGAGATGGAGGCGCTGACCGCGGTCTCCGTCGCCGCGCTCGCGGTCGTCGACATGGTCAAGGGCCTCGACAAGTCCGTGCAGATCAGCGACGTGCGGCTCGAGGCGAAGACCGGCGGCAAGTCGGGGGACTGGCACCGGGCGTGACGACGGGTCCCTCGGCGGTGGGTGAGCGGGCCGACGACGACACCGCTGGGTCCGCCGCGTTCGGCGACACCGCGTTCGATGCCGT
>Ga0222423_1000299_pt1 | contig 40821 bp, 42 predicted proteins | sample 3A0metagenome_FD_182472 | JGI IMG/M metagenome (GOLD analysis project Ga0222423, IMG submission 182472) | Enriched microbial communities from leaf-cutter ant dump, University of Wisconsin, Madison, United States - 3A0 (version 2) | ecosystem: Environmental > Terrestrial > Nest > Insects nest >...
AGATTCGAAGAAACCACGCCGAAAAGATTAGATATGTGTTGGTTGGCGGCTTTAATACCGTCCTAGATTTCACACTTTTATTCATATTTGTTCATATTGGTATTAATAAAATACCCGCCAACTTCCTTTCAACGGGTGTGGCGATGGTCGTTAGCTTTTTCGCCAATAAAACATTTACATTTAAAGACACCAGCCAGGCAAAAAAGCGCCAATTTATTCTGTTCGTAACCGTGACTATCATTGGAATGTGGGTCGTCCAGCCACTTGTTATTTGGCTAGCTAGCGGCGTCCTTGACCCTCATATGGCTAATAAATCACTTGAACTTCTTATCGCCAAACTTATCGCTACTGGCGCTTCGCTGGTTACCAATTACCTTGGCTATTCACGAGTTGTGTTCAAAAAAGACGCCGCAAAAGAAATAGAAAAATAGTTTATTATTTAAGGATTTATTAACCTTAGCATGATATAGTTTCAGTAAGATCCAATTCAAAACAAAGACGCCTGTGCTTGCACAAAATTAGAAATTAAGTAAAAATAGTAGGGTAATTATGACAACGAAAAGCATTGCGAAAGACTCGCAAATTAAACTCTCTCGTCCAGCAAGTGTAAAACTTGTAGGCCTATTAAAGAAGCCTCAAACAAAAGTTCAAAAGGAAGCTGTCGCTCAAGCAAAGGGTACTTACAGCTATTACCGTGAGAAATGGATTCAAACCCAATAGACCTTGATCAACTTATAATTACTCCCTTCGAAAAAGGAATGACGAAGGGAGTTTTTAGTACTGTTGATGGTGAGTTTAAACATCTTGTTAATTGGTTCATGACAAGCGCTCTTCATTCACAAAGAGATAAAAAATCAAAAACATATGTAGCATTATATAAAGGTGATGTGGTTGGTTTTATATGTATATCTATTAGCCACCTTAAAGCAATTCCTGGCATAATCCCACTTACGAAAAGTTTTGAATTTCAAGTATTACAGATTGGTAAGCTCTTTGTAGACGAGTCAGTACGCAATATTGGCATCGGGAAACGCCTGGTAGATTTCGCTCTCGACATATCTCAAACAATCGACGAAATGGTTGGTTGTATAGGCATTGTTGTTGATGCAAATAACAATGAACGGACTATAAATTTTTACACAAAATATGGGTTTGAGTTACTATCAGATAAAAAATCTGGCGAAACAATCCCAATGTTCTTTAAGTTACCAGAACAAGCATTATTATCAAATAAAGAGTAGTTGGGTATACTATCCCTATGGCCCACATCGCAATCGACGCCCGTATTATCAACTCCAGCACCGGCCGCTACGTCGAGCGCCTTATTACGTATTTGCAAGATATTGATCACGAAAATCAGTACACAATTTTAGTGCCCGAGAAGGATAAAGATTTTTGGAAACCACGCAACCCCAACTTTTCCGTACAAATTGTTAACTTTGACAACTATTCGTTAGGTGAACAAACTGGATTTAATCGTTATTTAAAAAAACTCGGCGCCGATTTAGTACATTTTTGCATGCCACAACAACCAGTTAATTATAAAGGTAAAAAAATCACCACCTTTCACGACCTCACCCTGCTTAAAACCTATAATTCTGATAAAAACTGGCTGGTATTTCATGCCAAGCAAAAGGTAGGTAAGTACGTTTTCCGCCGAGTTGCCGAAGAAAACAACCACATTATCGCCATTAGCCAGTTCACGAAAAAAGAGCTCCTCGAAACGTTCCCAACTGTCGACGAAAAGAAGATTTCGGTTATCTACGAATCCTCTGATGTAGCCCAAACAGCTCCGAAAAAATACAGCCTACCATTTAAGAAATATATCTTATACGTCGGCCAACAATCTGATTACAAAAACATCAAACGTCTGGGTGACGCTCACCAAATTCTCCTCGCCAAATACCCCGACCTCGGCCTTGTATTAGTAGGGAGTAAAAACGCCGCCGCTCTCACTAACGAAACCTATTTCAACGAACGTAACTATAAAAACGTACTCTTCACCGGCTTTGTCACCGACCCAGAGCTGAGTTGGTTATACGCCAACGCCCAGGCTTACATTTTCCCCTCGCTCATGGAAGGGTTTGGCCTCCCTGGCCTTGAAGCAATGGGGTACGGTACGCCAGTTGTAAGTAGTAACGCCACCTGCCTACCCGAAGTTTACGGCCAAGCTGCTCACTATTTCCACCCAGAAGACACCAGCGACATCGCCGAAGCTATCGATCAAGTATTAAGTAACGATAAACTCCGAACTCGTTTAGCAAAAGCAGGGTATAAGCAAATCAAAAAATATTCTTGGAAAAAACAGGCCCAGGAAACCTATAAAGTTTACAAAAAAGTTCTCGAGTCTTAAGAACTTGCTTGAGTAATGGTAATTCGGCGTTCAGCTCCCTCACCCTCAGAAAACGTCTTAATATCCGAGTATTCGGTGGCGACTTGATGTACAATGCGGCGGTCGGCGGCGTTAAGTCGCTCAACGTGCGACGTTCCCGACTTTCGAACCTCTTCTATCCACTCACGAGCCTTTTCGGCCAAACGGTCGGCACGTTGTTTCTTGTAATCAGCGATGTCCAAATTCACTCGGTTTAGTGCTGCGCCTTTGTTGCGAAGAACTGTCGAAACCAAAAACTGTAAACTACGCAGCGTATCCGCACCTCGCCCAATTAATAAACTGTTAATTTCTGTAGAGGGGACTGAAAGTTCAATCACATCGTCTTCAACCGACGCTTCAACTGACACATTTACCCCGAAAAAACTAAGGAGGTCAGCAATATACCCCCGAGCAAATTCAACTGATTCTTCACGATTCATTATGATTTCTCCTTTTTACGTGGAGGGTTCTCAATAAGTTCAGCTTTTCGAGCTTCTTTTGCTCGAGCTTTAGCGGTTGCTTTTCGGCTTTCGTTTCTAATTTCATTTGTCGCCAACTTATCCATTTCAATTGCATCACGCCTCAGTAGGTAGTATTGTTGAGCGGCCGCAAAGATGTTTGAAGTTGCGTAGTATAGCACTAGTGCGCCGGGCAGGTTGAGCATAATGAAAAACATAAATACTGGTAAAAATTTAGTCATTTTGCTCATCATGACAGCGTTTAGCTCGGCTTGGTCAGGTTCTTTGCCTTCACCAGCCTCGGCCAAAACGTCACGAAGTCGCTTTGTTGAGGTGGTAGGGCTTGTTTGTTTTGAAATAACATATTGTGTAAACGCAGAAAGGCCCGCCAAAAGTACCAAGAACATGCTAACGTCACCAGCCGAAAAGGCGTGTTGAGTTAGGTCAACAACACCAAGAAATTTTTCGTTAAAACTTGCTGGGTTTGCTAACAAATCTTTAACGGTCGGGAATACCTGCATGAAATCGTAGGTAAACTTTGTAATTTGGTCGAGGTGTGTGGTAAATATTTGAATAACTTGAAATAGGGCAATGAAGATAGGAAGTTGAATTAAAAGTAAAAGAATTGAGCGAAACGGCTTAACTTCATGTTTCTTATAAAGTTCGAGCATTTGCATGCTCTCGAGCTGTTTATTACCCTTGGTTGCTTTCTTAATGCGAGCAAGCTCTGGCTGCAATTTTCGCATCGCCTTTACTTGGTGAAGCTGTTTCACCACAAGAGGCCACATTGCAAACCGTACAATAATCGTAAATAGAATAATTGCTATTCCAAAATCAGCAAAGGGGACAATGCTGTAAATGAAAAGAAGTAGGTTAAAGATTGGTTGGACAATAAGGATTTCGAAGATATTCATTCAGTGCCTCTCAAGCGACGTTATTACATCCAATTATATCAGTTAATTATCTATTTATACAGAGATGCTTTTTCAAATAACTGAGTGAGTTGTGTAGATATATCCTCAAAGGGAAGCGTTCGTAATTCTGAAGATGTACAAATCACAACAATATCATACGTGCCTTTTAGGCTGTCGGTGTGGGTTCTTAAATATTCATAAAGTCGGCGACGAATTCGATTTCTCCCAACGGCCGATTTAATAACTTTTTTACTTACCACCACTGAAAATCGTGGATTCGTTCGGCGGCTGTTTGGCACATACTTAATAGTAAACAGCTGGCTGCGAACTGCTTGACCTTTGCTATACACGTAGCGAAGGCTGTTGTGGCCGTGAAACCGAAATATTTTAGCGATCATTAATATATATTGTAACAAATAAAAAACGCCCCGCATGGGGGCGTCTCATTAGACCGTACTCTTCGAGGCGGTCTTAGACCGTCAAGCGTGCGCGACCTTTAAGACGTCGGCGCTTCAAAACTTGGCGGCCGGTCTTAGAAGATACACGGGCACGAAAGCCGTGGGTTCGAGCACGGTGACGTGTGTGTGGTTGGTGAGTTCGTTTTGGCATATCCGGGTTATTATACCGCGTCCACCTCTTAAAATCAATTCCCAAACCCCAATCCAACTCATACTCCCCCTCTATAAAGCTTGCATTTTATTAAAATAGTTTTACTATATGTAAAATTTATCCCCACTTTTTATATAGTTTTCCACATAATAACAGGGGTAAACCAACTTTGTGGAAAACTAGAACCCTTTATGGTGTGTGTTTTACTCCACCATATCCCCTCTTTTTTCGAACCTATTTATGGTTGTGGAAAACTCCCCGCCTATCGTATAGTAGAAGAAGTAGTTTGATTCAAAAGTAATTGAGGGGAATATGCAAAAAGATATTCATACGCTTTGGCAAGGTATCTTAGGTGAGGTTGAGTTGAGTTTATCAACGCCTAACTATAGTGTGTACTGGTCAAAAACGAAGCCAGTTTCATACGACCAAAACGAAATGATTTTTGAAGTCCCTAACCTTTTTGTTCAAAAAAATTTGCAAACAAAATACGATAAGCTGATGCGCGAGATGCTCGAAAAAAACGGCCTCACTCCTGCTACCCTCACCTACATTATTCCGTCAGGGAGTAAAAAACCGCACATTAGCCGTGAGGTAACAAGCACCTCGCAAAGCGACACTTATGTGACTCACCCAAACGGTGTTTCAAAAAATTACACCCCTGCAACTTCCCCACTTGCCGCCCGTGGAAACTTAAATCCTCGTTATACGTTTGATTCATTTATTGTTGGCTCTAGTAACGACCTAGCATATTCAGCTAGTCAGGCCGTGGCGGCTAATCCAGGCATAAAATATAATCCAATTTATTTTTATGGTGGTGTTGGTCTTGGTAAAACCCACCTTATGCAAGCAATTGGTAACGAAATATTAAAAAATTCACCAGACACCAGGGTGTTATATGTTAGTTCAGAAACCTTTGTGAACGAATTCCTCGATTATATTCGTTTTAAGAAAAAGGGCTTTTCAGATAAATACCGAAATGTTGATGTCTTAATTGTCGACGATATGCAGTTTATTGCTAATAAAGAAAAGACGCAGGAAGAATTTTTCCATACCTTCAACTTCCTTCACCAAAATAATAAACAAATTATTATATCGAGTGATAAACCACCGAAAAGTATTCCTACCCTCACCGAACGTCTTCGTAGCCGTTTCGAAATGGGTATGAGTATTGATATCCAAATGCCAGATTTCGAAACTCGCTGTGCAATTATTAACGCAAAGGCAGGCATTTCGGGCGTCACACTAAATACTGAAACTGTAGAATTTTTAGCAAACAATATTAAAACTAACATTCGTGATCTCGAGGGTGCGCTTAATCAACTTTTAGCATATGCCGAACTTCACCATATTGAACCAGATGTCACAACAGCCGAAGGGTTATTAAGCAACGTGCGTCTTTCACGTCCGCAACACATTACAAGCAAGCAAATTATTGATAGAACGGCCAAACACTTCCAGCTCCGGGTAGACGAACTTTGTGGAAGTCAGCGTGATAAACATATTGTTGTACCACGGCAAATAGCTATGTATTTACTGCGCAGTGAACTTCATTTAAGTTTTCCTAAAATTGCTGGTGAGTTAGGTCGCAAAGATCACACCACAGCAATTCACTCGGTCGATAAAATTGAAAAAGCTATTAAGCTTGATTATATGATTCGTGAACAAGTAAACACAATTCGGGAGCGGTTATATGTATAGCGCTAGCCAAAACACCCTGTATAAAAATTGTGTACAACATGTGTACGGCACAAGGAATACCCTGTTGATACTTCCCCACAGTTTACAAATTTTTCTAAACAACACTGCGCAAATACGTGGATTACTTACCGTTTTTCCAACATTTTTTAGCACTTTTTCACCTTTTTTATTCACATATAAAAAACATATTTCACCTCTATTAAAACGGGTTTTGTACACACAATCCACAAGGCCTATTATTACCAATACAAATAAAATAATTAAAAATAAACTCATATTAATAACAGGTGCATTTGGAGGAGTTTTGTAAATGGAACTAACAGTCACACAAGAAAATTTTGCCCGTGCCTTAAGTGCTGTTGGGCGTGTTGCTAGTACAAAAACCCAACTCCCAATTTTAAGTAATATTTTACTTCGAACTGACGGAAAGCGTTTGCTTGTAGCAGCAACAAACCTAGAAATCGCCACAACTCAATATATTGGCGCAAAAATTACTAAACCGGGTGCGATTACAGTTCCCGCCCGACTTATTTCAGAATTTGTTTCAAGCCTTCCAAAAGATACCATTGAATTAAATGTTGTTGGTGAAAATATTCACATTACTAGCGGAAAATACCACTCAATTGTTAACGGGGTTATTGCTGATGATTTCCCTGAACTCCCGACAATCAACGAAGAAAACTCAGTTACCTACAGTATTAACACCGAGGAGTTCAAGCAAGCTGTATCACAAACAATTATTACTGCCAGCTCAGACTCTACTCGCCCTGTGCTCACCGGCGTTTACTGGCATTCACATGAAGGGTTTATTTACCTTGCAGCAACCGACGGCTATAGACTATCTGAACGCCGATTAGTTGAAACAAAAAGTGAAGTTTCTGCAATTATCCCAACCCAAACACTTCAAGAGGTACTTCGTACTATTACCGACGAACCCGACACAATTGACGTTCTGTTTGACGAAAGCCAAGTTCGGTTCCGCATTAACGAGGCAGAAGTAATTAGCCGACTTATCGACGGAAATTTCCCAGACTATCGCCAGCTTATCCCAGCAAAATCAGATAACGTAACAACAATGAATAAGGCCGAGTTTACAAGGGTAACAAAAATTGCCGGCCTGTTTGCTCGTGAATCGGGCGGAAGTGTTACTGTCACAACTGACCCCGTTAAAAAAACAGTCTCACTTCACTCAATTGCTTCAGAACTTGGCGAAAACACCTCAGAACTGGACGCCGAGGTAACAAGCGAAGGCCAAACAACCCTGAACTCACGCTATCTTACCGAAGCCCTCAGTGTGATTGATGCAGAAACAATTTCATTTGAGTTTAGTGGTAAGCTTTCACCAATCATTATTAAATCGATCGAAAAAAGCACCAATTACTATCACGTTATTATGCCGCTTAAAAGTTAATAATTAACATTTACGGCCGTATGACTTACGTAAAAACACTTCACATTCAAAACATTCGCTCGCATAAAGAGTATGCTATCGACTTTACACCAAGAGTAACAATTATTACTGGCCCCAATGGAAGTGGAAAAACGAGTATTCTTGAGGCGGTGTATATTAGTTTGCAAGGGAGTTCGTTTAGAGGAAGCGATAAAGATATACTTCAGCGGGGCGGCCCTTGGTGGCGAATTGATAGTATTCTCGACGATCAACAAACCCGAACAATTAAATTCGACCCAGAAAAAACAACTGGGCGAAAACAATTTGTGATTGATAGCAAAACTACTGCTCGCTTGCCAGCAAAATTAAAACACCCGATCGTATTATTTGAGCCTGAAGATTTACGATTACTCCATGGTTCACCAAGCCGCCGCCGACAATTTATAGATCGATTTATTAGCCAATTAAACCCCCTGTACGGGCCGGCGCTTCGTAAGTATGAACGAGCTCTTAAGCAACGTAATAATCTTCTTAAAAGCGGTCGTGCCGATAATGAAGAGCTATTTGCCTGGAATATTGCCTTAGCCGAGCATGGTGCCTATATTATCGAGCAGCGCATCGTGTTTATTGAACAAATTAACCAAAACCTAAATAGCTTATACGGTTCGCTCGCCGGTGTGAAAGATGAAATTTCAATCCACTACTCACATACCTACGTTGGCGATATTAAACAAAAAATATTAAATGAACTCGATATTAATTTCCAAAAGGATTCATACCTCGGCGCAACTTCAACCGGACCACACCGCCACGATGTAATATTTACAATAAATAACCAATCAGCCCAGTCGGTTGCTTCCAGGGGTGAAATCCGCACTATTGTGCTTGCTTTGAAGTTCCTCGAAGTTGACATTATTGAACAACTAACCGGTAAATCCCCTATTGTTCTGCTCGATGATGTTTTTTCCGAGCTAGACAGCTCACGCCAAAAACTATTAACGACACACTTAAAAAATCATCAAATTATTATTACTTCAGCAACGAGCCATGCAGGTAGGAATTTGCAGCACATAGAACTTATATAAAAACGATTCGTTGATAGAGTGCTCTAAATTCTATTACCAGCGTCGTCATAATTAAATTTATAAGTATATTTCGTAGGGTCGACACCCTTCGATTTAATCCAGTCATACACCTGTTGTTTATACGAAGCAACCGCCTGAAACCTTGACGCAGCACTATTACCCAAATCAACATCAGAAATGTATAACGCAACATTAAGTGATAATGCCCCACCATCTACTTCAACAGGTGTTATTTTAAAACTAAAATTTTGAAAAGGAAGATACTGTAGTAGCGCATCATCTTCAGATGTTGATTCTGAAATTAAATCCTTACAATTGAACGACCCGTAAATAAGTTTATCTTTCGGTAGACATGACACTATAACGGGGCTACTACCAGTATTTGTATTTGTTTCATCTTTAGAATATGAATATTGAACAAAATACGATTGCTGTAGTTTTTTGCTATCAATTATAAAATTACCATCGTACGTGTTTGTATCTTCAGAAAATGTCTGTGTAGACGAAGAGTTACGAATAACCATATCGCTCACAGAAGACCCCTTTAATTCTCCACTATGATTCATAGCCGCAACCGTATAGGTATAATTTTCTATTGAATCACGCATATCTGGCGATAAGTTTTTAACGATATTATCGTAATTTTGTATTTTAATACGGGCACCAAATTGGTTCGTGCCAGTGTCACGAGTAAAATAAACAACAAGAAGCGCAACAACAACCATAAAAATAACACCAAAAATTAACAATAATCGCCGCTGGCGAGCTGTAATACTGCCATTCATATTATTCTACCGCCCCCTTTAATAACCCATCTGTATAGACATATGTATAGTTTTTGCTATCAAACTTAGACAAGTCGTATTCACGGGCGGTGTCCCAACTAGATTTTTCTGAACAGCTAGCCTCTCCAACAATCACCTTTTTTCGCTCAATGTCGACTCCTAAAATTACACCGGTGTGGCCACATAGTACAGCACCACAATACTGAGACCCGCTCGGCGTGCTAAAAATTGCGTAAGGGCGAGGGCTGTTGCCCGTTTCAAGGTTAAGTTTAGAGTTATTTTTGACAAGGTTAGCAACAACGATACTACCATTTCCTGCCCGATTGTGTCCATTTATGGTTGTATATTTATTTACAAAATACATTGAAAATGACACACAGTTTGACAGCGCCCCACCTGGGCAGCCACGGTCGGCAGTGCCGATATACTTCACGTTATTTGGGTCGCTTTTATAGTCGTTCATAAAATCAATCGCCTGACTAAGGTTCATACCACCAGCCGTTAAATTGCCACCACAACCAGTTGTTGCTCCGCTGCCCGTGCTAAATAATTCAAAAACAGAACTCGCAATCGCCTGACGTTCGGTTGCCTTTGTTTTGACATTGGCGGGTGCTTCATATAAATACGTCCAAGCAACTGCTGCGTCACCGGGTTGAGTTAGTGTTTTTATGTGATCATAAATTGTTTGTAAATCACCAACCGATTTACCAAAGTCGGCTTGGTATGCCTGACGCCGCTCGCTATTTGGGACGGTTGATTGAGCGTTCTGGAGTAAGTAGTTTAATTCGCCAAGCAAGAAACTATTATTAACATCGGGTGGTACGCCCGTTGGTACAAACCCATTTGCTTCGGTAACATCACCGCCATATGTCTCGGCATAATACTGAGAAAAAATATCATTATCAATTGAATTACTAACATAGGCAACGGCATTTGTGCGCTGTTCGCCGGTAAATTGAGCTATCCCCCACCCACCGTTTGGCCAAGAAGCCCCATTTTCTTGACGGAAGGCGCTAAAGTTAGCCTCCTGTTTTAGACTCGCTGTTATACCGGCCGATTCTTGTGGTGTCATGCCAGCATCGACCCAAAAATTATAAATTTTTTCGCCGTTGTTAGCACCCCGAAGCGACTTTATGGTGCTTGAGCCGACAATGCCTGTATTTGGTCCACAAACTGTCGACGACACACAAGGGTTATACATCGTAATATTATTGTTACTGTAAAATTCTTCACACCCATTTAAGGCGCTCGAATACATAGCTGCTGGATTAATAGCAACAACTAAAGTCGACACAGACAGTAATATAAGTAATCGCTGGGTAATGTGCCATAATTTTAGCCTAACCATGAAAGACTCCAAATCCAAGTGGAATACCAAGTGGCTGAGCTATATTTCGCCACAACAACACCGATGAAAGAAGTGATATAAATGATGAAGTGCCGCCCGCTTGGCTTGTTGTTTCAGTTGAGTCATTTGTGACTGCACCACTCGCATCATCAGATGGGATAGCTTGCTCGCTGTCCTCTCCTGACAACATATTCTCAATCTGCTGATCAAACATATACAGCGATTCGGCCGCTCGCTTTTTAGAGTCGACACCAGCATCAGAAAAGGTGTACGTTTCACAGTCACCGGTTTGATTACCGTTTGAATCACGACTACAGTAGGTGTGACTAGATGATTGGGGTGCAACCGCATCAATAGTACAGCCGCTTAAACTTTCTAGGTCACCATCACTACAATCGCTCATCATTAACGATATATCACTGTCGTCTTTTGGCTCTCCAGTTTCTTCATCTATTTGATCTGCTACAAGGTTGTAGACTTCATCACGAGACATATCGAGATATTGAACCGGAATACCTACGCAAGGGTATCCGGCTGGATTAATAGCTATATCATCTTCCATACCGATTGCATCGCCATAACTACAGGTTGATTCGGACATGCTTATATCGGCCGAGGAATTCTTAGTAAGGAGGGACAGCGGCGAACTAATAATTGACCCAAGCATTGAAAGGCTTGATGCTACTGGGTTTCCTTGAACGCTTGATAATGATAAACGAGATACGATGCTTCCCATGAATGTATACTGGCTTGATATATCAAATGGACTGAGGGTTGCAATATCTTCTTCACGATATTCGTTATCAACGCTGGCCATTACTGCTGAATAATCATCAACTTGAGAAGTTTTTAATACGGCTCCGCCACCAGCAAGACCTGCTTGTGAGAAGAATGAGTACATACCAACTCCAAGTGCATCACCAAGTTCCTCACCGTGCGCTCCTTCAACGTAATTTCCAAGGCCAGATTTAACTATGTCATAACCTTTTTCGGTGATAAAATCTAGCGCACCACTTTCCTCGGCAAGTTTCATGCCAGCGTCCATAGCACCAATTGCGAGCATGACCCTTCCGGCAGCCTTAAGACCTAGTATAACCGCCGCACCGATACCAGCTGAGCCTACGCTAATTGCCGTTTCAACACCAGTCACAGCAACCGCCGCTTGAGGGCTTAAAATCAGATTACAAGTTGTTTTAGAACTTTTACTTAACTTGCCAAAGCCCTGCACTGCCCCATTTGTGATAAGGCTATACCCCGGCGCATACTTTGAAAGTGTTACTTTATTTTTATTAACACCCATTGCGCTTTGTAAAATTTGCGAATCGAGCGCCGACTTACCAAGTGTGCCGTCGGGATTTTTTGGCCTTTCGGTTAGCAGGTTTCCAATAGCCGATATACTTTCAGCCTTTGCCGCCCCCGCTTGTTGCATACCCGCAGGCGACATAACTACATCGCTCGCAAGTGAAATAACTTGTGCAACCTGCAGCGCTCGGTAGGTTCCGGCAATAAATGTCGGTAGATTAATTGCAGCACAGCCAACAGCACCCGCCAACAAAATTGGATCGCCGCCACTTTTAGCTGTCTTTTTACTTGTTCTGTCGAGAAGTAATTTAAGACGATCTCTAATAGAACTCTTTGCACCATCGATATCATCGGCGGTTGCGATTGGTTTTGTTTTTTCATCTAGCTTTTCTTTGGCATTTGATTCGTTTAAGTCGCCCTTGGCGGCTTGGCCCCCATCACGGTTTAACCCGAACTTTTTAAAGAAATTCTTTAACATGTACCTACCGTTGTATCCAAGAAACCGCATATTGTAGGCTGATTTAAACATCTTGCGAAACGCCGGGTTGTTTTTATATTCAGCCTTAAAATCGTTGGCGCTAATAATTTTTAATTTGCCGTCCTTATCGGTAAATTCATAACCTGCAGGATTTTTATCAACGTACCCATTACCAGAAACGGATAGCTTTTTACCACTTACTTTATTGCCATCGGCATCAAGTGATATTGATTCAAGTGGAGTGATACCCTTCTTTTCCATCGCAGATAGCATCGATTTTGGCATCATGTTTTTTCGACAAGCAATTTTTGTCGAACTACAGGGTGATGTATTTTTCGACATTTTTGCATCTAAAACTTTGGCAAGCCGCCGCTCAAGCATTGTCCCTCGAGAGTCATTTTTAGCAAATGCCATATTAGACATACTCGGCAACATCATGCTTGGCCCAATAAAGCCCGAGAAAACAAATGCCATTATTCCAAGTCCGCCACCAATACCTAATAAGGGGCCGCGCTTTTTCCAGTTAACCTTTTTCTTTTCAGCCTGAGGGGTTGTTTTATTTTCCCAGGTGGAGGCACCTAAGCCTTCCGCCTCTTTTTCTTTTAACCTCTTAATATTTGCATCCTCTGTGGTCGAATCGGCAGTTGAAGAGGCGTAATTACCAGCAATATTATCAAAAGCCGCCTTTTCTTCGGCGTTTCGGATATCATTAAAACGCTGGTCGTAATCTTGTTGACCAGGGTTGAGTGCGTCGTTTTGCTTTTCATCTTCGGGCGTGAACGTCGGCATACTTAAACCCTATTATACCTCTTATTGAGTGTTTTGTACCCCTGTTGGTGCGGCCTGAGTTGCAGCTTGAGGATTGGTGGTAATCAGCTGTTGTTCGGTTGGGGATGCCTGGATTTGAATATGAACGTGGCTTTGCCCCGCAAAAAACAACCCCTGCCCAATTGGGAAGTTCGCCAGGCGCTTCTTCTCTTCTTCGGTCAACTTAAACACGTCCGATAATACATCAACGGCGCTGGAAGATTGCTTAAGAAGTAACTGCATCGAAGTGTTTGAAACAATCGCCCGCCCCATCTTGCTTGCCATGAAGTCTTCAACGTCTTGAGTAATAGTTGTGAGGCCGAGGAAATATTTACGAGCACGCTTCGCAAGGCTGAACAAGAAGTTAGCAGAATCGTCGTATTTCATTAACTGCCAGGCTTCATCGACAATCAACATACGTTTCTTTTGGTCGGTGCGGGTAATATTCCAGATGTGGCTTAGGACAATGTACATTGCAACCGGGCGCAGTTCGTCTTCAAGGTCACGAATATTAAATACTACCATTGGGTTGTTAATGTCGATGTTTGATTGCTGGCTGAAGATACCCGCAAATGTACCTGTAGTGTATTTACGCAGGCGTTGTGCCAGGCTTGGGCCGCTTCCACCCATGTGAAGCAAGGTGTCGTACAGGTCGTTAATAGTTGGCGGCGGCGAGTTGTGGGTTAATGGGTCGCTGGTAATACCAACTCGGGCATACGTATCAATCAGTGCTTGGTCGAGATCAGCTTCTTCAACTGGAGTGAGTGCGGCAACTGGTTGCCCGTTAGCACCCATTTGTGAACCACCAAGCATCAGACGGAACAGACCGTGCAATGTGACAAGGTTGGCACGTAAAGCATCATCAGCTTCGTCGCTATCAATGACTCGAGGAAGATCAAACGGATTAATTCGAGTTTGTGAGTTAAGACTCAGGCGAATATGTGCCCCACCAACTGCGTCGGCTAACTTTTCGTATTCGTTTTCTGGGTCGATAATAATCACTTCGGTACCAAGCATCATACTGCGCAGTGCTTCAAGCTTCACGGTAAATGATTTACCGGCACCAGATTTTGCGAACACGGCCATGTTAGCGTTTTCCAGTTTGAAACGGTCGAAAATAACCAATCCGTTATTGTGCATGTTGATGCCGTATAAAATACCTGAATCGTCGGTGAGGTCGGCGCTGGTGAACGGGAAGCTGGTGCTGATTGCACCGGTGTTCATGTTGCGGCGAATCTGCAATTGGTCAGACATTTGAGGAATAGAACTGTTCAAGCCCTGCTCTTGCTGACTTGAAGCAACTTTACTGAACACCATTTGTTGACCAAAAATTGTTTCAATCTTTTGTTGAACAAAATTAAGTTCGTCCATGCTGTCAGCCCAAAGTGTGACGTACAGTCCGAAACGGAAGAATCGCTCGGCGCCGACTTGAATTTGGTCACGCAGTTCCTCGGCGTCGTTAATGGCTGCTTCGAGGGCTGGGTCACGCACTCTGCCCTTTTCGCTGTTAATAGAGGCCGACGCCTCAAGTTGGGTGACTTTTTTGCGCAAGTTATTTAACACAACCTGGCTTTCAACCGGGTAAATATACATGCTGACATCGAGTACTTCGTCGATGTTGATGAGCGGGCTCAACCAGCCTGTGTAAATTGAGCGTGGGTAGCCGTATACATATAATGTTCGGCCGTATTTTGTACCGAGCCGGAAGTACGAACTGTGAATTTCAATGCTACTTGGCGCAATCAGGTCGCGAAGGGTTGAAACTCCCTTTAAGAAAGCTTGTTCTACCTCGGCTTGTTCACGAGCTCGTTGCTCGGCGGCAATATCAACGGCGGTTTTTTGCTTCGCCATACTACACTCCCCCTGCAACTGGGCCGGCAGGTGTTTGGCCAGGGTTCGGCGCTTTCTTTACAAACGTCGTTGCTAGGTTGTCAAAATTTCCAATAGGCTGTCGTACGGCAGTGTCGGGGTTGTAGTAGTTGTAATACAACTCCCCTAACGACTTAGTATCAAGCTGCGCACTTTGAACACCAATTTGGAACAGCCCCGCCGTTACGCTGTCAGTACGGTTTTTAAGTTCATCTTTAGCCTTTTGGTATGATGCAGCATCGATGTGAGTAATAGAGTTTTGTGGCCGAGCAAATAATTTACCAAAGAAGCCCTTACCTTGTTCAACAAGATTCGCCGCATCACCAGCCGGGAAGTACGGTATAACGACATAAAATGTCTTCTCCATAATATTTGCTTCTTGTGAAAGAATGTCGATGAAGTTGATATAATCGTCCATTAATACCCCAAGAAGCATATTGTCTTGTGAACGGCGAGTTGCCACGAGTTTATCGATGTATGGGCCAATATCAACTCGTTGTGAACGAACTAAAATTTGTACTGGGAAATTCAAAGAGTTAAGGAAGTTTTGGTAACTAAACTCGACCCCTTCACGTTCACGATCGCTCATGAGGTCAAAGTTGATTGACTTACAGGCTACGACAACTCTAAACGAACCGTCGCTCATAATGACCATATTGTCGCGAACCTCAGAAAGTAACAGACTATTCTGTGTTGAGTTAGGGTTTTTAGGCGTTGGTTTAGAGGCTGGTTGAGATGCACCCGAGCCGACAACTGGCGCTGCCATAGGGGCCTGTTGAGGAACTCCGGCGGGTTGCGGAGGTTGGTTAAACGGAACATTATTAGGTGGCATACCCTGTTTCCCCACTCCTTAAGCTGATGTGATTTACTCTATCGAAGCGAAATGATAACTTCGTCAGATTCCTCGGCCTCTTTGGCTTTCAGCCGCTGTGCTTCATGAGCAATCGTCTCGATAGATAAATCGGGGTTATTTGCAAGGTTTATTATACCAGCAGTTACCGTAGTATCGCTAGTGCTTGGCGAGTTTTCAGTTTCATCGGTTTTGGCGGCGGCGGTGTCTTTAGTTTGAGGGGGTGCGGCTTTGTAGGTTGGGGCTTGATGCGCTGCATCATCAAGCGGTTGTACAACTGTTTGGTGGATAGCGGTTGGATATGGGTTAAACTGCGGGGCTGGCTGGTCGCTAGGTGCTGCGGGTTGGGCTGCAGCTGCTGGTGCTGGCGTGCTCACTGCTTCTAACATCCGCTCCCTCGCCTCTTCATGCATCTGTTCGGTACGCTTATTCATCAGTTGGTCGAAGCTTTGAGCAACGGATGTATTCGTATCAAGTACGTCGGTAGCACTATTAGCCTCAAGGTAAATATCGTTATTTACAGCGGTGCCGCCAGCACCAGAAACACCCCGAATTGCCCAACCGCCCGAGTCAACAATATTTGCAAGGTAGCCAAGGCGCTGTTCGGCCTCGCTTTGGGATAAATCTTTTGTTCGCTGCACTTCAACAGTTTTTGGGGCTGAAACTTCAATCAGCGACTCTACCCCATCCGGATCCCATTTACGGAGGTGAGGTTTGAGGTAAAACGACACAATCGCCGCCATATAAATTTCCATCGGCTGGTCTTTACGGAGTGGCAATGCCAATGCGCCAAAGAAAATCATCACCGGCAACGGAATAACAATCAAGCCAATAAAGAGCTGTGAAAGCCCCCACGCCATCACCCCTGCCAGCGCCACAATAATAAGATAAATAAACTGCCGAAAACTAAACGGCCCAATCAACTTATCATCGGCTTCAACATCTTGGGGAACTTTGTAGGTTGCCATACTGGTTATAGTATACCGTATTTAGAAGTTGGGTGCTTTATGGCGTAGGCGGAGTTGTACTCGTATTGTTATGTGGGCCGGGCATAGATACACCAGGTGACGTATTTCCACTACTCGTGCTACTCAGTCCAGGTCCCTGGGGTGGAGCTGCAGTACCGGTTGGTGTCGCTGAACCTGCTATAGCGGTGAAGAATGCAAGTTTATCACCATCAAGAAGTGACGCAGCGCCATCATTACTAAGTACCGCAGCCGCAGCGGAAGGCGTAATGTGTTTACTACCCGCCCTAAGGTTATCAATAGATTGCCCAGCAAGTTCGACTGCGTTGAGTTTTGTATAGGTCTCATCATGCTGTGCAAGAGCAGATCCAAATTTAGGGTCAGCTGTAGCAAGCGATCCAACGCTACCTTGATATCCCCAGCGGGCAAGGGCGTTATTTTTACCTTTGAGGCCGGCGCTGTTAATTTCAGAGCGAAGATAACCCGTAAGCTCTGCGTGTTTCTCCATATCCTCAACAACATCAGTATTCGAGTATACAGACTGGAGTTTTGCAATTCCGGCCGCTCCTTGGCTCAAAAGTACTTTTTGAGCCGCTCTTGCACCCGTCACATCACCATTTTTAATAGCAATTTTTAGTGCCTTTTCTGACTCCTCAAGCCTATTTACAGAGGTAGTGTTATGAAGTAACTTCGCAACTTCTGCGTTTACTTCCGCTTCTTTTTCTTTTTCAACCGCCTCAAGGGCCCGACCAGCACCCCTGTTAAGTCCAACAGCTTTTCCAAAACTTGAGTTGTCAAGCTTACCACCAAAGCCAGTGCCTTGAGCCCGCCTATTTGCACCACGTAAAGCAAAACGGTTCTTAATACCTTGTCGTGCTTCACCAAGACGGGACGAATTAACAGCTTTCCCTACTCGACCATTCGCCTTAGACGCAAAGCCAGAAAGTTTTGCACTAATACTCCCTAGCCCATTTAATGAAGCTTTCAAAAGACTAGGCGTCATAATAAGTGGCAATGAAGCAACCCCAATTGCAGTTATACTTAACCAGAACTTCATGCTACTTTCGGTACCAGATGAGTTGGCGACATTAGCAATAATTTTCGAAGCAAGCTGACCACCACCGTATAAAAGTGCAACGATTGGGAACACCATCAACAAGGTAAGAAACGCTTGGTACCATTTTTTAAACCACTTCTCGGTGTTAGGAAGCATAAAAGCTACAAAAGCTAGTGGCGCAAGTATGATAAGGATAACAATCGCCGCTTGCCGCCCCACTAAGATAATGACAGTCATTAATATTGCAATAACAGCTGCAAGTAGAACGGGCGATGAAATAGAGAGTGTAGCCATTGCGACACCAGCTGCTGCACCACCAATTGCCAAAGCGGCAATTCCAACACCTCCTAATACATCACCCACTGTACCAGTCCAGGTTGGTACCTTTATATTTCCACCACTTCCAATCGGTATACTATCAAAGAAATTGACGATCGAACCACCGATAATTTGTGTCACATCAACTGCAAGCTGACATACATAAAATGATATATTAACAAGCACGGCTGCAACCACTAAGCGGGGTAGCGTTTTTTTCACCCCGTAATTGCTAATGCCCTGGCCGGTGAGTTGTGAATAGATAATGATGAGAAAAACAATAACGAAAGCAACATTTGCAAGGTTTCTAAAACTCGACCAGGCAGCATAGGTACCACTGTTTGTATCGAATAACTTAACATTCACAATTAGAAATTTTGAAATTAGAGAGAATGAAAGGTCGGAAACGCTTGCGAGGAAATTAATTACTGGGCAGACAATCCAACCGAGCCCTTCAATGACACACGAAGAGCTGGCCGTCTCGGTCTCCTCATCAACTGTTGCGGCAGCATCAATTGCGGCTTGGGCTTCTGCAGCGGCAGCGGCACCACTGGCGTTGACAGTATCAACGGAGACAGTCTTGATAAGCTCATAAATTTGAGCGGGTGTTGCCGCACCGTTCACCTTACCTGCCATACAGTTTGCAAATGCTTCTCGGGTTGCTTTCTCTAGATCAAAACTTATACCTCCCTGCCCGGCGTATCGAGCTGCATCGGCCGCACTACTTCGAGCACTTTGCCAACATTTACCCACCATTTCTTTCCAAGCACTATCATCACAACCTTGGCTACTACACGGCGCAGACGAACCGAGAGAGCTGTAATAGAGAGATTTCAGGTCATTAAGAGGACTTGCTAGCGCCTTATAATACCCATCAATGTATGCATTATCTATTTTCTGCTTATTCACTGCGGCAATATGTGCCATATCGGCACCAATAATAATTTCTTCGGTGGGTGGCATATCACCACTTAGGTTCAGAAGATTAAACCCAATAATACTGGCACACGAAGTCCCGGGCTGTACATAAAGGAAGCCCTCGGTTCCACCGTCAGACTTTAGAGCAATATATGCTGGATCGGTTTTACAGTTTGGGTAGATAGTTGCTTTATCGGTAAGGTTAAAAGAGCCTGTTTTATAGTACTCAGTGTAGCCGTTTACAAGTGCATTATCCTTTTTTGCGGAGGCAGCAGTTACCTTTGTAAACACAGTATCTTTTGAGAAAGTGTTGCTTTTGAATGCTGTAATTTCAGGCCCACCATAGCCATCATCTGACGCTGATTCTGTAAAACTATATGACTCACCCGCTGCGAAGGTAGGTGTAGGCAAAAGTAATGTAGCTATAACGCCGATAGCTAGGGCTGTAAGTAAGGTAAGTTGTTTCTTCATGTTTATTATACTGATGCCCGAAGTGTTAACACTAGCATTATACCACTGATGGGAGGTAATACAAAAACCACCCCGCAAGAGGTGGTTTTTGTATATCAGAAACAAGGATTAGAATTCGTCGATAATTTCACGGTCCATACTGTTTGGTGCATTTTCCCGTGAAGGATCTAATACTACTGGAGGATGCATGTCGCCGAAGTATGGGGGTACATTAGGGTCATCGGCAAAGGTTTCCATGATGAAACGGAACACTCCCTCGTCTTCAGACCACTGAAAGTAATCTACTACGAGCTGTCCCGGCTTACCACCAAGTCCGTTATTGAGGTGGCCCTCAACGGATGCTACTGCCATACCGAGGTCATGTTTTGCTTCTGCTGGGAAAGTCCCAGTGCTGTAACGTGTTATTTGGTCTGGTTCCATGTAGACCATTTTGAGACCTTCAAGGTTTGATTGGTGAAGTCCTGAAATTTGACCTTCGACATCTTTACGACCGAGAGATTCTTCTTCAGAGTGAATATAGTCCATTGATAAACATTGGCCAATATTTTTTGCTGCCTCAAAGTTTCGCTCATCTGAGTCGTCTAGGACTAAATCTTCAACAACCGACAATCGTTTATTAAACCACTTGGTAATCTCAACGCCAGTACTATTAACCTTAATTTTAAACTCATCCTTGATATTATCAGCAAAAAATTCTGAACAAATTTTTTGTTGTTCAAGCGGGTTAAGATCTTCCCATTGAGGGCCAGTAAGTTTGTCGTAGTTAATTGTGCCTGAAAATTTGTGTTCAGCAGTGGTCGGAGTAACTTCTGGGCTTGAGGTTGGTGACGGTTTAGTAGTCGGCGTTTCAACAGGTTGAGATGTTTCAGTAGGTGTTGGAGAGGCTGAAGTTGGTTCGTTGCCAGGTGTTGTACAACCAGCAAGAAAAAGAGTGGTGGCACCTACAGCAATAACGGTAGTCTTTTTAATACCTCGGCGAAGATTTTCCATCCCTCGATCAAGAAGCTGCTTTGCTCGTGAAACAGATTGTTCGTCGAACTCGTTGCCTTGGGTAGGGATATTTGGGTTGCTTGTCATGGTGGACTACTATTCCTTATCTATTTAGATAACCATAATCGTGTTTTCTGGGGGTTATTATACACGAAAAGTGCGGGAAATGCAATAGGTAGCCTCGCCTAGTCGTCTAAAAGTAGATCAATCATCGGAATAAATACATCAGCAGGCGTGTAAACCAGGTCAGCGATACTTAAATTACTACTGGAAAGATATTTTTCAATGATCATATTTCCTAAGGTGTAACCGAGCCACCTCGGGTACACATCATTGTAGCCAAAAAACCATTCATAATAATTATAATTTCCAGTTTTAATTATCTGTTTTAGGTCTTTTAGGCCTTTAGTAATATCGTCGTTAGATATATCTTTACGATATGTTATAGGTCTGTATTTAGGATCAAATACAGATTCAAATTGGTCTGCGAGACCTTCTGAGATCACCTTTTTTAATAAAGAGTTTGTTTGACCAAGCTTTGCAATACGCACAGTATGATGGAGTTCGTGCCTAATGACGAACAATAATTCTCGTTGGTTGAAGTCTTTTTTTGCGTCAAGAGGTATAAAAACTAAATGTTCATTGTCGGTATTTCCGCCAATACCAGTTTCAGGGGCGACGTAGTCTGGATTATCATAGAAAACAATGTTTACATTTGGAAGCACTTTTAGAGATGCTCGAACCGTTCGAACTGCCTCCAGAAAAGCTCCGCTAATTTTTTTGACTTGCGTAGGTGAAAATTGATTGTCTGCATTTAAGATTGTTTTTACTATACTCATCATAAATTCCCAATGTTTTATTAGGGTGGGCGCTGATATTTTACTATCAGCGCCCACCCTGGCAACGACTATTCGTTGTCGCCAGACCCCTAAGGGCTACGGCAAATCTTTCGACTTGCTATCATGTCGCCGAAGATTGTAGATCATTGTCGGTATTTCTACCGACCACGACCGCAACCTTGACCGCCACCGTTGCCGCCGCCACCAGAGTGGCCGTTGCAACCTTGACCGCCACCATTTCCACGGCTAAGCTTCGTGATGGGCGTCCGCTTTACGGACAGAACCTGCGTCTTCATGTCTCACCTCCTTAAGTAAGATAGAGACTTAGGCCAGATAGTGCGGAAAAGGCTTTGTCGACTGATCAACAAAATCTTTCACCGTGTGGTGCGCAATGTGGTCTCGCCCATAACCGAAGTTAACGGGGAGCAATTGCGACGACAAGGCGCGCACTACCTGTAACGGTGAGCTATCGGAACTCACTGTTACGTAGATAGGATCGAATGCATAAATCGCATCCTCACCACCCACGAGGGGAACCTCATCGACAAACTCACCTTCGAAGAGGTATTCAATCTGATGTGAAAAATCATCAAACCGATAGAGCTGACCATGGTCACCTGGTGAATCGACTTTCTCGAAAGGAATGCGCTTAGCGCGCCAACCCGAGAGTGCATAGATCGTGACTTCCATTTCCTGGAACGCCTTATCGATTGCTTGCGTGAGATCGACACTAGATGCCGCAGAACCCTGCGCCAGATATGGCTGATGACCGTCATGCCGTGCGAGCACGTTTATGATTGCCACACCAGAGTGTGAAAAGTTAACCACGTCAACCTTCCACCCCTGTGCGTGCCAGAATAGCACACGCTTTCGCCAGTGTACAGGGATGAGCTCGATGGGAATACGCGTCGGGCTTTCTTTCAAAAGCCAATTGCGTGCGATTGCATCCCTTTCGAGTAATTCATGGACAGCATTTAACTTTGCTTGCTGAACGGTCGAATGCGCCGCGCATCCATTAGAATGCGCACGATGACACATTTTGCGACCAAAAGCACCGCTGTCGTACGGATAGAAGACGAGGTCCACTGGTACGTGTACCCTTTCACCGTGAGAATCTTCACCATCTACCCATTGCCATGGGACGTTGGGGTTGAATGGTTCGAGACCTTCTTCAAAAAACTGCCACTCTGTGAGCGGTGTGTAGACACTTGGGTCTACCCATCGTTCATCGAGCTCACTCGCTGGCGCAATCGTGTCGACGTAGCACCGGCTGAACATATAGCGTTCATACCCCTCTGCAATCGCTTTTACAACCGCCAAATCGCGCGAAGGACTTGTCCCGACCGCAATCCTACCTCGATAGGTTTTGCGTGCGTCCGAGAATGTTCCCGGCTTGAAGTGTGCAGTTGAGGTATAAAATGGAGGGTTCTGCTCCGTTTCCTTGTGCAGGAAAGTAGTCCAGTTGATAGGCTTTCCCTTGCCTACAAGCTCCTTTTCAAGAGTCTTGCGAAGCTCGGCATTACCACTCAACCTTACCTCACCTTTTGAGTTGGGCTTACCGACGGCAACACTGACCAAAGGCCATACATTATCGTCCGCAATACCTATCAGGTCACGAAGCACCTCATCATTAAAACCGCAATATTCGAGTGAGCCAAGGCCTTCCTCGATTGCTGCAAGATGAATATTTTGCGCAACATGCCCTGCCTCAATTAAGGTGTATCGGTAGCCTCTATTTGAGTATTTTGCTGGGTGACGGTTGAGGTCACCAGTAATAACCAAAATGGCACTTGCATCATGTAGACACGTATCACTGTCAAATGCGAACGACACCTCGGCCTCGTCAATAGGGCTTTCGATCATGAGAAGTTCATTCTCGGAGGGGTCGTACTGGTAGATGCCCGACTTAAAGTCTTCAACATCCCGCATGACGAATACAAATACAGATAGCGGATAGAGTCCACCACCAGATGGAACTGGTGCCAAACTACTGCCATAAGCCATCTCGCATAGTGAGGACACGACATCGTAGCTGAGACCCTCAGGCTGGAAATTTCGACATGAATGACGAGCTTGCAATAGTTCTCTTAGCGAACTTTGGTGTTCAACCACCGGCTGCTGAAGCCGTTTGCTACCCTGAATAAGGTAAGAAGGTCGGTTCATTTGCATTTGAAGAACTTGCTCGTCCGTAATGTCGTGCCTAAATACCAGCGGGTTATTTCCAGAGGTATGTGCGTGGATTGCGTAGGCTCGACTGTCAATCAATACACCGAGAGAGTCCAGATCACCAACTACGTCGTAAACAAAGTCTACTTCGCAGCGAGTCTTTTTCGACGCAATCTTTGCGATGCGCGATAGGGGCGTGCGACCGTCAGAGAGGCGCAGCACCTCAGTAACCACATCAAGTTGATTGTCGAGAACAATGCGCTCGGTTCGGGTGTGAAATTCAATCACGCCATCTCCGGGAACACAACTCGCCACTACTAGTGGTTGATATCCCGAAGGTATCATGATATCTCGTTTCTATTCGTAGCATTTAAGGTACCTGAACACATATTTGTGCTCATATCAACTATATAACATAGAATACAATATAAAACAAGGGTAGACTCCTTTTGAGCGGGGTACTACTTGTCTAGTGAAATTTCAGAATCAAAACCTACTCTTCTTATAAACTCTTCGTCGTGGGACGTGTATATAAGAGCACCTTTATATTTACTAATCACATCTTCAATAATAGTTCTAGTTGTTATGTCGAGGTGATTTGTAGGCTCATCGAGAATTATCAGGTCATATCCACCAAGAAGTAGCAGGACGAATCCGACTTTAGCTTGCTGTCCTCTTGATAGCTCCTTATTTTTTTTTCGCATATCAAGTGCGCTAAACCCAAGCGTCTTTAGTTGTTTAAAAACATCTTGTGTATCGTTAGAGTATTCTGACAAGGTGTCTAGCGGATTAGATTCTAAGTCTAGTCCGTAAATATCTTGAGAGAAATAACCGATTTCTAAAACCGCTCTCTTAATCGTACCCTTATAATTAATATCCTTTCCTGTCAAGATATTTAAAAGTGTAGACTTGCCAGCACCGTTTTTACCCGATATATATAATTTTTGACCACTATTTAAAGTAAAAGTCTGTGCTGGAAAAATCAACATTCCGGCGTGATCTCTCGTAAGTTTTTCTACGGTAAGGACATAACCAGATTGAGCCCTTTCGGTTCTAATGAAAGTTTTATAAATCTTCGCAATCTTAGGTCTCTTGGTTTTTTCAACGGCGTCTATGCGAGATTTTAACCGTCGAATTTCTTGACCACGTTTACTCTCTACGCCTTCTAATTTTGATTTATACAACATTTTATCGTTATCACGCGGTGGCTTGTCTTTTTTTTGCTTTGAAAGTTGGCTTGTGATTGCCAAGACAGATTTTAAGTGTTTTTTTTCGGCCTGTTCTTTCTCATATTCTTTATCTGCGTACTCATTGATGGCATCTTGTCCGTGCTTAAAAGTCGTATAGTTTCCTGTGTGTTGAGATATCATTCCATCTCTAATCCACCAAATTTTTGATGCAAATGAGTCAATGAATGCTCTGTCGTGGCTTGCGACCAGTACGCTACCTTTGTAGGAAATTATAAAGTTAGCCAACCAGTCTATACCTTCTTTGTCGAGATTATTTGTGGGTTCATCAAGAATAAGCAAATCTGGTTCGTCGTCCACAATGACAGAAGCAAGCTGGATGCGCGTCACTTGACCACCGCTCACTTCATTTAAATGTTTTGTTAAGACAGAACTATCTAGACCAACAATTGATAAAGCTTTTAAAGTCTTCCACTTATCAAACGAGGTAAATAAATCCTCTGCCAATATTGTCTTGGGTAAATCTTGATGCACATATGCAATTTGAGAGCTATGCCGTTCTATTAGCCCACTTGTCGGCAATATATACCCCGCGATCAAATTCAGTAGTGTTGTTTTCCCCGCCCCATTATTGCCAATGATAACTATTTTATCTCCCGGGTAGATGACTTCGTTGATATCTTGGAAGACACTCTTATCATCAAAGCTGAAGGAAACGTTACGAAGACTAATCATAAAACCCCGAAAGTGTTAGTATAAATATTATCTATCGCTCGCGATACAACGTAAAATACCCGGATACATTAGGAATCCAAGCACTATCACCTATCGTCACTCTGAGAGCAGTCTCGTCACTACTCGGTATTTTTACGGGGTCGTGAGTCAAGCCATCATTAAGATAGATTCCGCCGGGAAAATCTTCATTTAGCAGGACGAATTCCTTGCCTTGTTTAGTTTCAAAATAATGCGCCCAGTTGTCCGGACCAACTTTACCATGATCTTTCCAGGAAGACACGTTAATTGATTCGTCCTTATATAGCGGTAGAATAACTTTTTCGTAGTATTCTTCTAGGAATGCATTGTCCATACCTGCATTATACGACAAAAGGAAAATCCCGCCACTGACGTGACGGGAGATTCGCTTCCTACAATGTAGGCACCCTACCTTAGCTCATCAAAGATAAGTTCGAGAGGGTTGCTGCGCAGGGCGCCAGCATGGTGATGACCCGGTCCGAATGGTCCATTGGGACCGTAGTAGATGTCGATTTTTTGGTGGCTCTGATCGTTGACGTTTGTTTCGACGTAGGCGTCGTAGCCACGAAACCTGCACCTGAAACCGAAGTCCCCACTAGTCGACTCACGCAGTACCATATCAGCATATTCATGTTGATTGTCGGTAAAGTTCTGCGAGCCATGAGGATCAAATGGTTCACGCTTGTAAGTTACCTTGCCGTATGAATCGACGACGTAGTGAGCGTGTCCCGGGCCGTTAGGCTGACCAACACCACCGAAGTAGATGTTGTAGCCACCCTCACCGTTGTGCGACACCCAGACAGAGTCAAGGTATTGCGTTGGTACGCCAGCCTTTGCGGCGATTTCTCGCCTTTCGGACTTCCTGCGTTCACCCTCGGCTTTAACCAGTTCGAGACGTGAGCGGAAAGCTCTGCTCGCCTGATCGAATGTTGCCTTGGCATCTTGGAAGGTCTGCTTTGTACGGTTATGTGCATCACGAGCCTGTTCAAAGTCGTGCTTTGCACGAGTGAACTCATCCTTCGCACGCTGAAAAGCTGGCTTGGTGTTGTCATGACGTTCCTTGGCATCCCGAAGCTCACTAATCAAACTGCGTCGCTCGGCTACGTACCCTTGGCACTCCGCCTTGTAGCGGTGTCCGTCGGCAGCGTAGCTTGCGGCCATGGCCCCATTTCGACTGTCGTGCGCCGAACTTGCGTTGCTAAAGGCGGTCGACATATTCCGATAGGCAGTTTCTTGCCTGCGGTTGAGATCTTCAATGTGTGGTCCGTACGAATCACGCAATCGCTGAAGTGATTGCCAGGTTGAGTCCTGAGCTTCGTACGCACGTTGTTTTGCTTCGTACGCTCGATTCATTACCTCTCTGGCTGCGCTGACTTTCTCCCAGGTGCTTTGTTGAGCACTGAAGGCGTCCTGCTTACGCTGAAAGGCAAGGTCTTGCGCCGCCTTAAGACGGTCAAGTTCGGCATCTTTTGCCATTTATATCACCTGCTTGTGTAAAGGAGCGAGTTTACGCCAGACAGCGTAATGGGAATACTATACAATATATACACTAACTTAGCAATATATATTGGTTCTAGGTTTTGTATTCTATTGACAAGCTCACTTTACTTTGCTAAAGTAACCCTCATGAAAACCCCATCAAAAATCTGGGATTCCCCCCTTACCGCACAATTTGCGCAAGCTTTGGTGTCTATCGACAACCCCGACCTCATGCAACGTTTTCTTCGTGATGTCATGACCGAAAAAGAAATTCTTGAAATGAGCGCCCGACTTGAGGCGGCTCGGATGCTTACAGAAGGCCAAACGTACACAGATATTGTGCAGACCACCAAGCTCAGCAGCCGTACCGTTGCCCGCATAAGTGATTGGCTCAAAAATGGCCCACAGGGGTACGCAGCCGTATTGAACACTATTGAAACTCACCATTCTCATATGTAGCCAGCTCGTGCTTGTTGAGGATACCAAAAAATCAAACGTCAGCACGAAGCTGGCGTTTTTAGCAATAATTTAAATAAGGAATTTATATGAACGAACAACAATTTTACACGTCAACCGAGGTCCGGCCTCTCTACCCCGAAATCATCCCTGTATATCAGCGGGCTTTTGCGGGTGAACCATGGTTTGAGGTGAGCGCCTGCGAAGATGAACAAACCCGATGCGTCGGTGGCTTTTCACGCCAGCAACAGGGTGAGTCGTGTCTTACGTGCCAGCAAACCCTCATGCGTTCCGCCTATCCTGCTGCCGAGCTTGAGGCTCGTTTTGATAGCTTTGCCACAGACCGACCGGCAGTATGGTATCTCGAACGCTTTAATTGCCAACTGTCACTCGCAGCGGTTGCTTGGAAAGCGACAGTGCCTGCCATTGTGGCTGAACGATACGCCGACGTGCCTGCTATGGGCGCTTGGCTGCCTGAAACCCTTGGTGAAACACAGGAAATTACCTGGCTCGACGAAGTATTTGCCGATCGAACAGTGAAACCCGGCGGAAACCTGCAAAACTTTGGGGCTATGGTACTCGGCATCGCACGGCGCCTTGAAACACCACTTGTGGCCTACCGCACGATTGCCTCGCAAATGACCAAAGCCGCCCTGCGTGATTTCGATACCAGCGCACGTGTTTTTCAGCGACAAAAAGACGTTCCTGACAGGCGAGATCTTGTGATTATTAACACCGCAGGAGGTTCGCTATGAAAGTATTAGTCATTGGGGGTATGCACGGCAATGAGCCACTCGGGTTGGCTGTAGTAGAACAACTCCGACGCACGCCAATCAACAGTGTCGATACGCTGATTGCAAACGATGAGGCTGTACGGGCTACAGTGCGCTTTACGGGCGAAGATTTGAACCGCTCTTTCCCAGGTTCGCTCCGCTCAAAACGCTACGAACAGCGCCGAGCAGCGGAAATCCTCAAAATAACCAAAAACTACGACGTTGTGCTTGATTTTCACAATACCCACTGCCCCGACAACGACTGTGGCTTTGTTGGCGACGGTGCCTCTGAACAGCTTTTTAATACTGCCTCGTTTCTTGGCCTGCCTCGTGTGATTGTCGCCGATTACGATTGTATTAATAAGTATGCGTTGAATTGTTTGTCGGTTGAAGTGAGCCTGGATAGCCCTGTGAATAGTGTTGAAGTGTGGTGTGAGCGGATTCGGCAGCTTGCTGTGCTTGATACTGCGCCAGTGGCCAGTGACGTTGAAAAGTATCGGTTTGTGTACCGAATGACGATTGAAGATAGAGATAGATTAGCGTTGCCCACTAAAGGCTTGCGGGCTTTTCAGCCACTTGAACCCAAAATCGCTACTGAACTTGGCGTTATCTCACCCGCCTACCCTATTTTTGTCGGGGATGCGTATACGCCGTATAACTATGGTGGGGTTTTGAATCGTATAGAATTAGACTAGCTTTTTTGCCAACTCACTAAACTCATAAATCTTCCGCTCCCGCCAATCCTCTGCCTCAGCAAAATGTGCAGGGTCAATAAACATCACCTCATCGCCATCGTCGCCTGGCGTAAATTCATACCGCTCGGGTTGCACCGCAAACGTAATGCGCATCTGATAGACATCGTTAGACTGAATATAATGAGGGTCTTCAACCAAGATAACACTAAAAGTAAAGTCGCCCTGTAGCGAAACCTCTTCGAACAGTTCCCTGGCCAGCGCCTGCTGTAGCGACTCGCCACGCTCAATTCCACCGCCGGGTATATCCCACCAATCTCGGCCGTTTTCTTTCACAACCAATACTTCGCCGTGCTCGTTGAGGATGACGGCTTTGAGGGATGCACGAACGAGGGATTGTTGGTAGGGTTTGGTCATTCCATGATTATAGCAAACTTTACCCTTTACACATCCCCTATCCTCCCTTATACTAAACACACTATGATTCCCCGGAATCCGCTATTCTCGTACGTTCGGACGTGCCGAACCGCTCGTGAAAACCACCACTTCATCACAAACATCACAATCAGCAAATAATTTAACCGTAAAACGGAGGTTTAATGAACAAAAAAACTCTTTCCCTGTATTGGGGGCATGTTCGTCGGCACAAGCGGACATTTTTCCTGATGCTTTTTGCCATTCCAATTGGCGCAACTATTATCGATGTGCTGTTGCCCTACTCGCTTAGCCAGGCAATTGCGTATATTAGCACTGACAGCGATGCGCTGACCCGCACGTTGTGGATTGCGGCTGGGGTTGGCGTGCTTGGCGCGGCACTTAACTATATTGGGTTTCAGGCAATTGTTCGCCACGAAAGCAGTATGTTAGAAGAGCTTCGTGAAGATACATTTGAAAAGTTAATACGAAAAGATTTCGGGTTCTTTACGAGCCAAAAAATTGGCGCAATGACCAGTCGCTATATTGATTTTGTTCGCAGCTACGTGACACTCCAAGACCTATTGGTGATTCGTACACTTGGCTTTATCTTGTCGGTTGGCACCGGGTTGGTGATACTTGCAACACATTCGTTGATCGTGGCTGGGATTGTGGCGGCGCTCATCATCCTGCTTATTGTGGAGATTCGCTGGAGCACCAAACTGCGTGCGCCGTGGCGACACGAGCGTAAAACGTTGGTAAGCGAAATTCATGGCGAGGTTGCCGATGCACTCACCAATAGTTTGATTGTGAAAAGCTACGCCAACGAAGACCGTGAAATTAAGCATGTACAAAAAATGACTGCCCGCTTTACAAAGATTTATCGTAAAGATATTGGGTTCACTGTTGCCGAAGGTTCCACTCGAGTGTTTATTATGGTCCTCGTGCAAATTATCGTCATTGTGGTTGCTTCGAAACTGGTATTAAGTGGCCAGATGAGCCTTGCAGTGGCGGTATTCGTGCTAGCCTATATGCAACGCATTGGTTCGCAGCTGTTTATATTGAGCGATATTATTAATGGCTACGACCATGCCCTCCTAGAAGCCCAGCCGATGGCCGAGATGTTACTTACGGAAGACGTTGTTGTTGATGCGCAGACGGCGAAAAGGCTGTCTGTCACCTCACCTTCTATTGAACTGCGTGACGTAACCTTCAACTACGGCGAAGGTGGCGAAGCGGCGCTGTCGAAGTTGGATATTACAATTGAAGCTGGCCAAAAAGTTGGCCTGGTTGGGCATTCAGGCGCTGGGAAATCAACGCTGATGGCCCTTTTACTCCGCTTTTCTGATGTTACCGACGGCGCAATTTTGATAGATGGCAATGATATTCGTAGTGTGACGCAAAAAAGCCTGCGCAAAAACATTGCCTACGTTCCCCAAGAGCCAATGCTATTTCACCGCACGCTTCGTGAAAATATTGCCTATGGTAAGCCCGACGCAACCGACAGCGAAATTCGCCAGGCTGCCAAGGATGCGAACGCACTTGAATTCATCGAACAGTTACCAAATGGGTTTGATACAACCGTTGGTGAGCGTGGCGTAAAACTTTCAGGTGGGCAGCGCCAACGTGTCGCTATTGCTCGCGCAATATTAAAAGATGCGCCAATACTTATTTTGGACGAAGCAACTTCTGCACTCGACTCTGAATCTGAAAAACTGATTCAAAAATCGTTGGAGCGCTTGATGAAAAATCGAACTTCGATTGTGATTGCCCACCGCTTAAGTACCATTGCCAAACTCGATCGCATTATCGTGCTTGAAAACGGCAAAGTTATTGAAGACGGCAGCCACGCTATGCTGATTGAACAAGACGGCGTGTATGCTCGGCTTTGGATGCACCAGAGTAATGGGTTTATTGAGGAGTGAAAGTTAACAATTTTTTGCTTAATTACCCCTGTAAAAATACTACATTTCAAGAATTGTCGAGCTGTGTAGTACATGGGAAAATAGAAAGAGCTTAGCACGATTGGCGAAGAGTCGCCGCCGGCAACTCGGGGCCATGGTGTAGCGGTCACACGCGTACCTAAGGCATACGAGTGGAGGGTTCAACTCCCTCTGGCTCCACCAACTACTAAGCAAAGCGGAAACCGCCCTTTTCGGGCGGTTTTTGCGTACCTAAGACATGAACTTATTCTACCAAAAAAGTGTGGTGTAAACAAGGGTTAGCTAGGTCTCAACAACTCCGGCAAATCATCCCCAAACCGCACCTCTGCCACTCGTCCAACCGTATCAGTCTCCTTCAAATGCGGATACTCCACACGATAAGCAGACATAACGTCACCAAAAACGGCCTCGCTCCAATTAAAGCCAAGTGCTTCGGCGGTAGTTTTTACTGTCGCTTCACTATCAGCCTCTATCTCAATGTATGGCTTCAGCCATGGCCATTCATCAATCACGATTTCGGCGCCGTTGTAGTGCCATGTTTCACGTTTCGATTCTTGAAATGATTGGTATGGCAGGCCGGCAGCCGTCAGAAGTGCGGTGGCTTCGTCGAAATCGCTCACAATAATTTCGTGTTCTTTGGCGCCATCAACAGATAGAGCATCGAATTGCTTATAGGTCATTGTGACTCTATCGCCTTCATCTCGCACCCGAACAAAACCACCCTTTTTTACCAAGTCATCCGTTTCAATTGTGACCCGTCGCATAAGGCGCATAGGTTTTTCAAGCACCGCCCCCGCATCTTTAAGCAGCTGGCGCATATCATCGATGTTGATGTCGAGGAATTTTGCTTCGTATTCGGTTTTCATGGTTTAAGTATAACTCTTTCCTTTACTGCAAATCGTATTCCAACAACTCCGTAATGTTCCTCATCTTCTACCGAATAAAACGTATAAATTTGGTCAAGCAGCTCTTTAATGCTATCTTTTCCAAAAAGCGTTGCGTCGTTTGATGAAAATAATTCTTGAAACGAATCGGCTCGCAAGAGTTCTGTGACTGTTGCGTGAATTTCATAGGTACCATTGCTCTGTGCAAATACAAGCTCGTCACCTACATTAATCTTCTGACGTTTTTCTTCGTAGAGCCGAGTTTCGATAGTCTTGCGACCGTCGGCGATTGCTTGGAATGGTTCGTCGGCAAGGTGAAAATGATGGATGGTCATGCGGCAATTATACCAACTGCCGCAACAGTTCGTAACCGGTCATTAAGTTGTACAACCTACCCTGGTTTAAGTCGCTGTCCATGGGTTTTACCTTTGCACTTTCAATTGCCTTCGCTATAAACTCAAGCGCCTCGTCAACTGTCAGCCAAACCTGACTAAAATTTGCCTCACCTTCGTCTTGCGGGTTTGTAGGTTCATTAGCCGAGGATAAAACCGCAGTATATCCATTAATAATGTACTTTTTCTCTAAAAAATTGCGGTACTGAATAACTGTGCCAATAAGTTGTACGTCTTGCACGGTTACGCCAATTTCTTCCTGAAGCTCACGGGCAACCGCATCGCTATCCGATTCGGATTCCTCAACACCCCCACCCGGCAGGAGCCCATTATTTAAAAGGAGCACAGTGTCGCCTTTTTTAATGATGACTTTGACGGTTGGGCGATCGGAATAGCTCATTGATTCATCGAGGGTGCCAATGGTTGCTAAAGCACGTAACTCGTTCACGAGTGTTCCACATCTTTCAATATCAACTCAACTACCTCATCCTCAGACAACTCCTGACCTAAAATTCGTTCGCCTGGCACGTTCAGGTAGTCCTTCTCTTTCCACCAGTCCCTCATTTCATCTTCGCCAAAATCATTTACCTTGTGGCGTAATGTATGACGACGAAGCGTTTCCTCGAAAGGAATGTCGAAATAATAGACGTATGACTTATCAAAAGTTGCAATAAATTCACGGAGCATTTCGCCGTACTTCAAGTTGGAAAGAATACCCTCAAGGATGACGGTAAAACCTTGCTGCTGTCCGTATGTAAGTAAATGCTTTACGAGCCCAACGCCAGGATTGCCATCTTCATCTTGGATTTTCTTCAGCATATTTTGCCTAATAAAATCCTGCTGGAGAGACAGTACTTGCTCGTCTAGCTCTTCACGTATTCTTGCTGCAACGGTCGATTTTCCGCTGCCAGAATTTCCCCGAATTAAGATGAGTCTTTTGGGAATAATTGCTATATCCACCCTCGCCTCTTCGCCTCTGCTTCTGGCAACAACGTTGCACCCCCGTGTCGGATACTCGCTACTTCTCCGTCGGCGCTAAACGTATACTGCACTTCTTCACCTGCCGAACTAAAACTACCCGCCTTTTTAATAACCAGTGTCGAAGCGTCTTTTACGGAAAGCGTTTCGGTATAGCTAAAATCGCTCCAACGAAGTGAATAAACAGTATGCAACGTAGTGCCGATGGTGATGATATCGACGACAAGACGACGAGGGTCATAAAAACGACCCTCAAACTTTTTAAGTGTTTTATCTGTTTCTGGCGCATTTTGAAATCTGTCAACGATTGAACTAATTGCTTGAGCGACCCATTTTGGGTTAGATCCATCGGCGTTGCAAAACACCGCCACGGCAAATTGCTTTTCTGGGTCAAAAAGCGTAGCTGTGTGGAAACCCGGGAATCCACCACCATGGCCCCGAAGATTCCACCCATTTCGACGAATTGATTCAATACCAAACCCATACGTTTCGCCTTCTGAAGGAGCCCAAAACCCGTGGTGCATATAGCGTTTCGTTGCGTCGCTTAACAGGTGCGGATTGCCGTGAAAGTGCGCCTCGAAAAACCGACACACATCTTCGGCCGTACTGCAAAAACCAGTTGCTGGGGCAAGCGCACGAGCTTCTGCGTGGTTAAAAGGCGTACTGTCCATACCGAGCGCTTCCGAAGTGTAGCCGGTGACAAGCTGCTTTCTTGCTGCGTCGCTATCGCTATCAACAAAGGTCGTATTCAACCCAAGCTTTTTAATAATATGTTCATGTACGAACTGTGCGTATGATGTGCCGGTCACCGCTTCAATCACCTGCCCAAGATATCCATACCCGAAGTTCGAATACTTGAATTGTTCATCGCCATTGTAAATGAGTTTTGCCGAGGAAATGTAGTCTTTCAACTCCTGCGTATCTGGGAAATCACGCAACAAATTCCAATAATCAGTGTCTTCCCCGTCTCGAATGAGCCCTGCTGTGTGGTTCAAAAGTTGGCGAATGGTTACCTGTGCAACCCGCTCGTCATTTTTTGAAACAAACCAATCAAGGTGGTTACTCACTTTGTCGTCGAGGTTCAGTTTGCCCGCCTCGTACAATTGCATAATAGCCGTCGCAGTAAATGGTTTCGAATGCGACGCTATTTTGAATACACTTTTGGTGGTCATTTTGGTTTTCTTTTCAACATCGGCGTATCCAAATGCCTTTGAATATACAATTTTGTCACCCTGAAGAATTGCCACCTGTAGCCCTGGAAAACGGCTATTTACCATGTTGATAGCAATCCACGAATCAATATAGTGAATAGCAGCAGTTAATTTCTTAGCATTGAGCCCTTGCATACGCACTCCTGTTAGATTGTCTTTATTCTAGCACGAGAGAGGGTATAATTAGACAACGATACGAAAAGAGTGAATAGATATGAAAATAGGAATCATCGGCCTCGGCAGTTTCGGTAGCTTTATCGCCCAGCTATGCCCACCTAGTGCGGAGGTTATTGGGTTTGATGCACACGTCAAAACAGCATCAAAAAATATCACACTTGTTTCACTTGAAGAAGTGGCGCAGGCTGACATTATATTTTTGGCAATTCCCCTCTCTGCATATGACGACACCCTCCGCATCATTAAAAACCTCGTTCACAAAGACACATTAATTGTTGATATCTGTTCGGTAAAAGAAGTACCCACGCAAAAACTTCACACGCTTCTGCCAAATCACCAAAACCTACTTATCACCCACCCCTTGTTTGGTCCGCAATCGGCTAGCCAATCAACAAAAGGACATACGCTTGTTGTGACGGAAGCCCAGGGTGAGCAGGCCGACGCACTACTGAGTTACTGCGAAAATGAGCTTGGGCTTAGCATTAAACGTATCACTTCCCCCGAACACGACAAAGAAATGGCAACCATCCATGCGCTGACATTTTTCGTTGCTCGAACACTGAAAGAATCGGGCATTCATGAAGAACTACTTTCAACTCCGTCGTATAAAGCGCTTCTTGAGCTTGCTAAACTTGATGGTGCTCATAGCGAAGAACTATTTCTTACGATTGAACAGGGCAACCCGTATGCAAAGCATGTGTATACTAGGTATTTAGAAGAAGCAAAGAAATTGGCGCATCGGCTTGAAGATAAGACGTAGCCTGTGCTCCCCTTGCAATCTCCCCTAAAACATCGTACTCTATAACTATCTATGAAATTAAAACAAACAATCCGAAATATGGTGCTGGGTGCGGTGCTTATTGTGCCGTTTTTTGCTGCTACAACGGCGATTCTTCCGACTTCAACGGTTGAAGCGAAATGTGGCGATGTTGATACGGCGCTTATCAACTGCCCGACTACCAACGAAAATGACGATATTAAAGCCGACGAAGCCATAAAGAACACGGGTATTTGGAGCCTCCTTATTATAGCTATTAACATCCTCACCGCTGGTGTTGGTGTTGTTGCGCTTGCTGGTATCGTGTACGGTGCGGTCCTTTACACTTCGGCTGGCGGAAACCCCGAGCAAGTCAAAAAGGCCCGCACTATATTTATGAACGTTGCTATTGGGGTTATTGCTTTTGCGGCCATGTTCTTATTACTTAACTTTCTTGTTCCGGGAGGGGTATTTAACCAATGAAAAACATCTTAAAAACAACCCTACTCGCTGGTTTTTTCATGTTTATGGTCGCATCGCCAGTTTTGGCAGTGACGTCTCCAGTAGCTCCGCAAGCATCGGCTGCCTGTGACGATAGCGTACTTGGTATCCCACCTTGGTATCGTGGTCTCACAAACAGCGATTGTTCTATTAAGTCACCAAGCCCCACTGAAAACGGCTTACAAATCTTCATTTGGACAATCGTTCTAAACGTCATCGAAATGGCGCTGGTTATTACGGCGTATATCGCAGTGTTCTTTATATTGTACGGCGGTTTTCAGTTTATTGTTGGCGGGTCTAACCCCGATGCGGTATCAAGGGCCCGTAAAACCATACTCAATGCTGTTATTGGGTTAATCGTGGCCATGTCGGCAATTGCCATTAATAAGTTTATCTTTCAAATTATTCCCGACGCCGAAAGCGGCATTCCGCATGTAGGTGGCCCCGAATTACTAACAAGTATCCTTAATTTGTTCTATTTCCTTGTGGGGGCCGTGTCGGTTATTATTATCGTCCTTGCTGGCTTCATGCTTGTTGTTTCGAACGGTGACTCGTCTCGGGTGGCGCGAGCACGGAACATGATAACGTATTCAGTCGTCGGTCTCGTTGTCGTTATTGGCGCCTTTGCAATTACTAACTTTATTACCGGGAGGTTTGGTTAAAATGAAACGATTAAAAATTGCGGTGGCGACGTTTGCCGTTGCTTTGTTCGGTGCGGTTGCCTTAGTGCCTGTGGCATCGGTGAGTGCGATCGATCCGTTAAAAGAAGTGTGTAATTCAGAAAATGCAGATACGGCGGTATGTTCGAATAGAGAGGATAACGTCGGTGATTTGCTCGGAACAATCATCAACACAATGCTGTTTCTTGTCGGCGCTATCTCCGTAGTTATGGTGATATTTGGTGGTATTCAATACACTATCTCAACTGGCGACTCAGGTAGGGTGTCAAAAGCAAAGAATACTATTACCTACGCCATTGTTGGGTTGATCGTGTCGTTTTTGGCCTATGCCATTGTCAACTGGGTCCTAAAACTCTTTTAAGAAAAGTGGGTCATCAGGGGTGTAAGGGCTTAACAAAGTAATCGTATTGTGCTATAACTAACCTAGACTTCAAAAGAAAGGAATTAAAAATAATGAAACAATTAACAAAGAAACTGAGCAGCATTGTTGTGGCATTCGCACTTGTTGCCGTTGCGTTACTTGTTCCTGTGCTTCCTGCAAGTGCGGCTAACTGTAACTCTGACGGAAAAAACATCAGTACTGGTATCGAATGTGCGCAAGGTGATGGCGTTCCAACCACACTTTTTGGTGAAAACTCTATCTTCACCACAATTGTAAATGTCTTGCTATTCATCATTGGTGCAGTGAGTGTTGTAATGCTCATTTGGGGTGGTATTCGTTACACAACCTCAGCTGGAAACTCTTCTGCGGTGACCGCAGCGAAGAACACCATCATGTACGCTATCATTGGTTTGATTATTGCCTTCCTGGCATTCGCAATTGTGAACTGGGTACTTGGTGCCATTTCAACCAATTCGTAATTAGTAACCATACGTATAATAGATGCCCCGCTCGATGCGGGGTATTTATTATGCCAAATAAAAAACGCCTCGTGATGAGGCGATTTTTACACAAGGTGTATTATTGAATTTGAATACGCTTTGCTTGTTCTTGCTTGAGCTTGCTAAAGCTGACTGTCAGAACGCCGTCTTTTAGGACTGCTTCCACTTCATCTTCTTTAACGCTGACAGGAAGTGCTAAGGTGCGGCTAAATTCGCCCCAGTAACATTCTTGAATGTGCCAGTTAGTTGCGTCAGCGTCGTCACCGCTGCTGAGGGTGCCGCTGATGGTTAAAATACCATCGCTAATGCTGACATCGAGGTCTTCCTTGTTGACGCCGGCAGTGCGAGCTTTAACAATAAGTTTGTCCTCTGTTTCGTAGACGTCAACGGCAAGTTGACCCAAGAATTCTTCTTGGCTGTCGTCCCAGGTGTCTTCAACTGGAGCAGACGGATCGGTTTGTGATAGGTCGTCGTCACTAAGGAAGGCTGCTGCCAGCTCGTCCTCGATGAGTAGATCTTCGCTTGGTTTACGGGCCATGATATCCTCCACTTTTCTCTAGGCTCATTTGACAAATAGTCTCTCGTATTATAACGACTACCTGCGGTATAATCAACTAAATGGGTGGGTTAAACGTAAAAAATACAATAGCTGAGCGGGCGTTGCAAATCATTGCCCCGCACCCCTGTTATGGATGCGGTAAAATGGGCAATGTTTTATGTGATTATTGTAAATATGACATCATTCATGAGCCGTTTGTGGGCTGTATCTTGTGCGGGAGGCCCAATCTGGAAGGCGCATGTCAGTATCACGCATCACCATTTCGACGGGTTTACACCGTTTCAACACGAGCTGGCACCCTGAAGCATATTATTGATGGATTGAAGTTCTCTCATAATAAATCTGCAGCCAAGGCACTTGCCGATTTACTTCACGATTCACTACCGCTTTTTCCTGCTGGTACGATTATCGTCCCCATACCCACTATCCCCTCGCATATTCGCACTCGTGGCTACGACCACGTTGGTGTTATTGCGCAGCACCTATCTAGTTTGCGGGGAATGCCGATTGCACCTTTGCTTATTCGGCGCACCCGAACGGTACAACATGCGGCATCTAATGCAACGGCTCGACGTAATCAGGCAGAGACGGCTTTTGCGATAAAAGACAGTGATATCGAGGGCCGTTCGGTACTCGTGCTCGATGATATTGTTACCACTGGTTCGACACTTGTGGCAGCTGGCCGCCTTTTACAGGAGGCCGGTGCGTATGTATATGGAGCGGCGCTTGCATATCAACCTCTCGACTGAACGAATGTAATCTGTTACAATACCCAAAGTGCTCATTTTGGAGAGGTGACCGAGTGGTTGATGGTAACGGTCTTGAAAACCGTCGTGGGGAGACTCACCGAGGGTTCGAATCCCTCCCTCTCCGCCAAGAAGCAAATAAAATACCCGGAAGTCCCGGGTTATTTTTATACAGATCTAATATTATTGGTTGCTAAAGCTAGCGTCGGTCCCCGCCATAAGTGCACCTAGTACCCAGTTGATGGCTGCGAATGCCAAAAAGGCAATGATGAGTCCAACAAGAGCATACAAGATAGTGTTTTTTGCGGCTGTGACTGAAGAAGCATTGCCGCCAGATGTTGCGTAGCGAATACCACCCCAGATGATCATAATGACCGACAGTGCCCCGACGATAAATAGAAGTGTGTTGGTGACGGCGGTTATTACGCCAGCATCGCCAAATAGTTCGGTTGGTTGACCAGTGCCATGGGCGGCGTTGATGCCAGACTGAATTGAATTACTAGTAGCTGCCGATACTGAAGCGCTCGTGCCGATGGTAAGTATGCTCGCAACCGAGAGTGCAAAGGTGATAATACGGGCCGATAGGTGTTTCATGCGTTTCATTTCCTCCCACCAGATACTATATTTATATAACTATATCTAGATTATAGCAAATCTCCGCCTTAGATACTAGTCTCCGTATCTGTTCTGTGCTACAATTTACAAAGTTGAGCACCCACGTGGCTGCTGCAATATGGAGGAGTACCCAAGTGGCTGAAGGGGATGGTTTGCTAAATCATTAGTCTGGGGAGACCTGGAGCGGGAGTTCGAATCTCCCCTCCTCCGCCAAATAGCCAATAAAACGCCTTGTTATGAGGCGTTTTTGATTTCTGCTCATGCTATACTAAACCTATATGCAAGGTGATGAACTTCCAGCCAAACAACAGTTGCCACAAGATGCTCAACCAACTAGCACGTCTAGTGCAACTCTTTCTGTTGAAGATACCCCAGAAAATCCTCCGGTCACCTGGACTGCGCAGGAGTACGTTCACTCAGATCGTAGCGCCTGGTGGTTTATCTCGTTTATTTTGATTGTCGCAGCGCTGGTGGCAATAAGTATATTTATACTTCAGTCATGGTCATTTTCGGCTCTGGTGATTGTGATGGCCCTTGCACTGCTTATTTACATTCGTCGCCCACCTCGCACGCTAACGTATGCGCTGAGCCCAGTGCAGGGTTTGTATATTGGCGAGCGGTTGTATCACTACGACGAGTTTAAAGCCTTTGGTCTGATTCAAGACGGCGACCACCAATCAATCATGCTGATTCCTCGTAAACGCTTCGCCCAAGGCGTCTCGGTGTTTTTCCCTGATGAAGCTGGCCAGCGAATTGTCGATATTTTAAGCCAACGCTTACCAGTGGAAGAGCTAAAACTCGATATTGTTGACGCCATCGTGCGCCAACTACGACTTTAAGGTAGAAATTCCGCCTTTCTCGTGGTACAATAACCACTGTTCGTCTGATTTTTTCAGGTCGAAAGCACCTTCTAGTTACAAAGATAGCGCCCGTTGTTCTTAAGACAACGGGTACTATCCTATGCACCCGTAGCTCAGCTGGATAGAGCGTCGGCTTGCGGAGCCGAAGGCCATAGGTTCGAATCCTGTCGGGTGTACCAAATTCTATGTAACAT
>Ga0222423_1000301_pt1 | contig 40664 bp, 35 predicted proteins | sample 3A0metagenome_FD_182472 | JGI IMG/M metagenome (GOLD analysis project Ga0222423, IMG submission 182472) | Enriched microbial communities from leaf-cutter ant dump, University of Wisconsin, Madison, United States - 3A0 (version 2) | ecosystem: Environmental > Terrestrial > Nest > Insects nest >...
ACTGCGGTTGCCCGCAGCGTGACCGCCATTACTCTGGGCCGGGGGTCGCCACCACGGCTCGGTGCTACCTACCCGCCAGCTCTGCGGAACCACATCAACGCTGGCCTACTTGGTATTGCTGCGCGTAGAGATTGCCCGTTTCACCTCGGGCGCAAAGCGCCCGAACTCGTCTCTGTTGCTCTGATCCTCACCTCACGGTGGGCAGCCGTTAGCTGCTACGCTGTCCTGTGCAGTCCGGACGTTCCTCCAGTGCCTGGTTTCCCAGATTGCACCAGCGGCGGTCTGGCGTGCTTCACGGGCAGCGATTATGCCCGCCCATGCACCACAATGTGGCCGCATCTCCCCCTTCCAGGAAAACGCCATGCGATTCGACACCATCCTGCAAACCATCGGCAACACGCCCCACATCCGCATCAACCGCCTGTTCGGCCCGGACGCCAACGTGTGGATCAAGTCCGAGCGCAGCAACCCCGGCGGCTCGATCAAGGACCGCATCGCGCTGTCGATGGTGGAGGACGCCGAGAAATCGGGCGCGCTGAAGCCCGGCGGCACCATCATCGAGCCCACCTCGGGCAACACCGGCATCGGCCTCGCGCTGGTGGCGGCCGTCAAGGGCTACAAGCTCATCCTGGTGATGCCCGACAGCATGAGCATCGAGCGCCGCCGCCTCATGCTGGCCTATGGCGCGCAGTTCGACCTGACGCCGCGCGAGAAGGGCATGAAGGGTGCCATCGCGCGTGCCGAGGAGCTGCGCCAGCAGACGCCCGGCGCCTGGATTCCGCAGCAGTTCGAGAACCCCGCCAACGTGGAGGTGCACGTGCGCACCACGGCGCAGGAGATCCTGGCCGACTTCCCCGAGGGGCTGGATGCGCTCATCACCGGCGTGGGCACGGGCGGCCACCTCACGGGCGTGGCGCGCGTGCTCAAGGCGCGCTTCCCGCAGTTGAAGGTGTTCGCCGTGGAGCCCTCGCTCTCGCCCGTGATCTCGGGCGGCCAGCCTGCGCCGCACCCGATCCAGGGCCTGGGCGCGGGCTTCATCCCCAAGAACCTCGACACCAGCCTGCTCGACGGCGTGGTCCAGGTCGATGCCGAGCCCGCGCGCGAATACGCGCGCCGCGCGGCGCGCGAGGAAGGCATGCTCGTGGGCATCTCCTCGGGCGCCACGCTGGCCGCCATCGCGCAGAAGCTGCCCGAGCTGCCCGCGGGCGCGCGCATCCTGGGCTTCAACTACGACACGGGCGAGCGCTACCTCTCGGTCGAGGGCTTCCTGCCCGCCTGAGGCCGTTCACACCGGCTCAGGCGGCAAGCCCGCAGAACTCGCGCCGGTACTGCTCCGGCGTGGTGCCCGCCTCGCGCTGGAACATGGCGATGAACGCCGAGGCCGTGCTGTAGCCCAGGTCGAACGCAATGGCCTGCACCGCGCGCCCGGCCTCCAGCGCGTCGATGGCGCGCAGCAGGCGCAGGCGCTGGCGCCACTCCCCCAGCGACATGCCCAGCTCGCGCTGGCAGTGGCGCGCGAGCGTGCGCTCGGTGGTGTGCACGGCGGCGGCCCATTGGGCGAGCGAGCGGTGGTCGCCCGGGTCGGCCTGCAGCGCGTCGAGCACCGTGGACAGCAGCGCCGACTCCGCGCCGGGCAGGTAGTTCTTCTCGACGCGGCAGCGCGCGAGCTGGTCCACCACCACCTGCGCGAGGCGCAGGTCGGCCGCCTCGGTGGGGATGTGCACGTCGCGCTCGGCGAAGTCCGCGAGGATGCTCTTCACGATCGGCCCGATCGCCAGCGTGCAGGGCACGGCCGGCAGCGCGGCGCACAGCGCGGGCGCCACGTAGATGGCGCGGTAGACCACAGCATGGCGCAGGTAGCAGCCATGCACCACGTTCGGCGGCACCCACACCGCATGCTGGGGCGGCGAGAGCATCTGGCGCCCATCCACGTCCATTTGCAGCGTGCCGTGGGCCGCGTAGTTGAGGTGGCCCCAGCTGTGGCGGTGGGGCGCGGCCTGCGTGCCCGCGCCGAACTCGTCGTAGCGGAAGTAGAAGGAGCCGGGCACGTCCTCGACGTTCTGGATGGGCAGGGGCTTGGCGTTCATCGCGCTTCGTCCGAAATCGTGAACGGAATGTCTGTAATGCGCTATCTATCGCATTGAAGACACAGCGATGATACGCCCATGCCTTCCACCTCCACCCGGCGCCACTACGCCTTCCCGCTGCTCGCCGTGCTCATCTGGGCCGGCAACACCGTCGTGAGCAAGATGGCGGCGGGCGCCATCGGCCCCGCCGAGATCGGTTTCTACCGCTGGCTGCTCGCGGGCTTGCTGCTCACGCCGTTCGCGCTGCGGCCCACGCTGCGCAACTGGCGCGCCGTGCGCCCGCAGGCCCTGCGCATCATCGTGCTGGGCATCCTGGGCATGGTGGTGTACCAGTGCCTGGCCTACTACGCGGCCTACCTGACCACGGCCACGCACATGGGCATCATCGGCTCGCTCACGCCGCTGATGGTGCTGGCCCTGTCCATCCCGCTGCTGGGCCAGCCGCTCACGGCGGGGGCGCTCGCGGGCTCGGCGCTGTCGGTCGCGGGGGTGGTGCTCGTGGTGACGGGCGGGCACCCCGCCAGCCTGCTCACCAGCGGCGCAGGCGCGGGCGATGGGCTCATGCTGCTGGCCATGTTCGCCTACGCCGTGTATGCCGTGCTGCTCAAGCGCTGGGACATGCGGGGCGTGCCGCCGCTGCAGCTCATGTACCTGCAGGTGCTGGTGGCCACGGTGGCGCTGCTGCCGCTGTTCCTGGGCTCGCCGCGCACCGGGTTCACGGCGGCCAACGTGCCGCTGGTGCTGTATGCGGGCGTGTTCGCCTCGGTGTTCGCGCCCTGGTGCTGGATGAGCGCCATCGCGCACCTGGGGCCGGGGCGCTCCAGCATGTGCTTCAACCTGATCCCGCTACTCACGGCGCTCATCGCGGCCGCGCTGCTGGGCGAGCGCCTGGACATCTACCACCTCCTGGGCGGTGCGCTCACGGTGGGTGGCGTGATGCTCGGCGAACTCTGGAAGACACCGCTGCCCGCCCAGCCCGCGCGGGCCTGAGCCTCCCCGCCCGGCCTGCGGGCCCGTATCATGTCGGCCCTGCTTGATAACCACAAGCCCGCGAGGCCCCATGATCCGACTCTCCGAACTCAAGCTGCCGCTGGCCGCCCTGCCTGCCGACGAAGCGCGGCACCCCGATGAAGCGCTGCGCGCGCTCGCCGCCCGGCAGCTGGGCATCGATCCCGCGGCCATCGCCGCGCTCCAGGTCTACAAGCGCAGCTTCGACGCGCGCAAGGCCGACCTGCAGGCCGTCTACATCGCCGATGTGGCGCTGGCCGACCCGGCCGGCGAAGGCGCCCTGCTCGCGCGCCACGCCGGCCACCCGCACATCCAGCCCACGCCCGACATGGCCTGGCGCCCCGTGGGCCAGGCACCGGCCACACCCGCCGAGCGGCCCATGGTGGTGGGCTTCGGGCCCTGCGGCATCTTCGCGGCGCTGGTGCTGGCGCAGATGGGCTTCAAGCCCATCGTGCTCGAGCGCGGCAAGCCCGTGCGTGAGCGCACCCGGGACACCTGGGGCCTGTGGCGCAAGCGCGTACTCACCCCCGAGTCGAACGTGCAGTTCGGCGAGGGCGGCGCGGGCACGTTCTCGGACGGCAAGCTCTACAGCCAGATCAAGGACCCGCGCCACCTGGGCCGCAAGGTGATGGAGGAGTTCGTGCAGGCCGGCGCGCCGCCCGAGATCCTCTACGTGGCCCACCCGCACATCGGCACCTTCAAGCTCGTGAAGGTGGTGGAGACGCTGCGCGCGCAGATCATCGCGCTGGGCGGCGAGGTGCGCTTCTCGCAGCGCGTGACGGACGTGCTCGTCGAGGACGGCCCCGGTGGCCGCCGCCTGCGCGGCCTGCGCGTGCTCGACCAGGCCACGGGCCAGGAGCACGAGCTGGCCGCGTCGCACGTGGTCATGGCCCTGGGCCACAGCGCGCGCGACACTTTCGCCATGCTGCATGCGCGCGGCGTGCAGATGGAGGCCAAGCCCTTCTCGGTGGGCGTGCGCATCGAGCACCCGCAAAGCGTGATCGACCGCGCGCGCTGGGGCCGGCACGCGGGCCACCCGCTGCTGGGCGCGGCGGACTACAAGCTCGTGCACCACGCGAAGAACGGCCGCGCGGTCTACAGCTTCTGCATGTGCCCCGGCGGCACGGTGGTGGCCGCCACGAGCGAGCCCGGCCGCGTGGTGACCAACGGCATGAGCCAGTATTCGCGCGCCGAGCGCAACGCCAACGCGGGCATGGTGGTGGGCATCGACCCCACGGACTACCCGCGCGACCCGGCCGCCTTCGAGGCCACGCTGGGCGCCACCCACGGCGTGGAGCACCTGCGCCCCGGCGAGCACCACCCGCTCGCGGGCGTGGTGCTGCAGCGCCAGCTCGAATCGAACGCCTATGTGCTCGGCGGCAGCGACTACAGCGCGCCCGGCCAGCTCGTGGGCGACTTCCTCGCGGGCCGCGCCTCGCACGCATTCGGCACGGTGCAGCCCTCCTACAAGCCCGGCGTCGCCCTGGGCGACCTCGCCCCCGCCCTGCCCGCCTACGCCATCGAGGCCATGCGCGAGGCCCTGCCCGCGTTCGGCCGCAAGATCCAGGGCTACGACATGCCCGACGCGGTGATGACGGGCGTGGAAACGCGCACCTCGTCCCCGCTGCGCATCGGCCGCAGCGGCGAGAGCCTGCAAAGCCTCAACACGCCCGGCCTGTACCCCGCGGGCGAGGGCGCGGGCTATGCGGGCGGCATCCTGTCGGCGGGCGTGGACGGCATCCGCGTGGGCGAAGCCGTGGCCCGGGAAATGCTGAACGCCGCCACGCAGCACGCCCTTTAAGCGGGCGCCCCCATACCCGCGCGCAGCGCGGGAGAAGGGGGGAAGGCGCGAAGCGCCTCAGGGGGATGCCCCTTTATCTAGGCCCCCAGCGGCCGCCGCCCTGGTGCCAGCCGCCCCGGCCCTGCGACCAGGTGTGCGGGTGCCACACATAGCCCGGGCGCGGCGGCGCGCCCCAATGCCCCGGGTTCCAGCGGTAGCCGCCGCCACCCCAGCCCCAGAAGCCGCCAACCCACACCGACACCGGCGAGGGCGCCACGCCGATCGCTTCGTATGGCGGGGGCGGAGGGGCGTAGGGGGCGACCACGGCGGCATCGGCCACGGGGTAGGAATAGCCTGGGCCCACCGGCGCCACCACGCAGCCGGTGAGCAGCAGGCCGCCGCCCAGCGCGGCGGCAGCCAGGGCGCCGCGCCAGAGGCGGCGGGAGGGATGCAGGGTGGAAGGCATCTTGGACTCCTGTTCGGGTAGGTCTTCCCATTCAACGCCCGGGGTATGTGGCTGTTGACCCCCGAGGCGTAAAGCGCCCGTAAAGTCCCGCAACCGCCTGGGTCAGCGGGCTAGGGCCTGTTAACGCTATGGAAGGGGTCGCGAAACGCACCACAGCCCGCCCATCAAGGCGCGTGACGCCGTGCGTGCGTGCGCACGCACAAGGAGCGCAACGCCGAGGGGCGGGCTGTGGTGCGCTTCCCTTCGGGTTGCCCCGCAAAGGGGCCGTCTGCGGCGTTGCCCGCGCTTGCAAGGCACGAGCCTTGCGGCGCGCGGGCGCCTTACATCCAGCCCCTTTGCGAGGCAACGCGATCCCCTTCCATAGCGTTAACAGGCCCTAGGCGCGCGGGCGTGCCAGCGGCGGGCAGCCGGAAGGTCTCGACCAGCCCGGCGAGCTGCTGCGCCTGCACGCGCAGGCCCTGCGCGGCGGCCGACGATTCCTCGACGAGCGCGGCGTTCTGCTGCGTCATGGCGTCGAGCTGGGTCACGGCCTCGCCCACCTGGCCCAGGCCCGTGCTCTGCTCGCGTGCGGCGGTGCTGATCTCGCCCACGATGGCGGCCACGCGCTCGACCGAGGTCACGATCTCGCCCATGGTGCTGCCGGCCACCTGCACAAGCTGGGTGCCCTCGTCCACCTGCTGCACGCTGTCGCCGATAAGCGCGCCGATCTCCTTGGCGGCCGTGGCCGAGCGCTGCGCGAGGCTGCGCACTTCGGCCGCCACCACGGCAAAGCCCCGCCCCTGCTCGCCCGCCCGCGCCGCCTCCACCGCCGCGTTCAGCGCCAGGATGTTCGTCTGGAACGCGATCGAGTCGATCACCCCCGTGATGTCCGCTATCTTGCGCGAGCTCGCCGTGATCTGGTCCATGGTGCCCACGACGCGCTCCATCGCCCCCTGCCCGCGCCGCGCCACCTCGCTGGCCGAGACGGCCAGGCCGTTGGCCTGCGCGGCCGCGTCGGCGCTCTGGCGCACGGTGGCCAGCAGTTCCTCCATGCTCGCGGCGATCTCCTGCAGGTTGGAGGCCGTCTGCTCGGTGCGCGCCGACAGGTCGGTGTTGCCCGCCGCGATCTCGGAGCTGGCGCCCGCCACGGATGCGCTGGCCTCGCGCATGCCGGTCACCAGGTCCGCCAGGCGCTGCTGCATGCCGCCCAGCCGGGCCAGCAGGGCCTGGACCTCGTCGCGGCTGCCGTGCGCGGCCGGCACGGCCGTGGTGAGGTCTCCGTGCGCGATGCGGTCCGACACCTCCGAGGCCCGGGCCAGCGGCTGGCGGATCGAGCGCGCCAGCGCCCAGGCGCAGGCCAGGCTCAGCAGCAGGCCCACCACCGAGCCCGCCGCGAGCAGCGTAATGCCCTGGCTCTCGCTGGCCTCGGCCGCGGCGCGGGCGTCGGCCACGCGCTTGCGCTGGTATTCGGCCAGGGCGTTCACGGCGGCCGCGTAGCCCTCGGCGGCGGGGCGCAGGCGCGTGGCGACGGCGTCGGCTGGCAGGGCCTCGCCGGCCTTGCGGCGCTTCACGAGGTCGTCACGCGCCACGCGAAAGCCGTTGCCCGCCTGGTCGATGGCCTCGAAAAGGCGGCGCGATGCCTCGTCGTCGGCCAGCGACTCCAGGCGCTTGCGCACCTCGGAAGAGCGCGCCGAGGTGGCCTTGCGGTCGGCATTGATGCGCGCGGCGTAGCCGGGGTTGCCGTCCATCTCCAGCAGCGTCTCGGCGCGCGCGGAGCTGATCACCACGATGGCGTGCAATTCCTGCGCGAGCAGCGCGCGCTCGGACGACGCGCCGCCTAGATCGTCCGCGATGGACTGCAGGCCCGAGAGCCGCCACACCCCCACGGCGGCCGACAGGGACATGACGAGGCAGACCACCGCGAAGGCCAGTGTCAGGCGGGTGGCAAGGCGGGCATGGGCGAGGTTCATGGGCATGGCAGAGGGAGGGCGCGCCGCGCCCGGGGCAGGCATTGGAACACCAATGTATGTCAAACGGCTGTCAACGAAAAACCCCCACGCCCCGCCGCTGCGCGGGTCGCTGCCCCCCGAGGGGGCCGCTTTTCATCCTGGGGCGGCCCGGCGATGAAAAAAGCCGCTAGCGCCTGATAGACAAGCGCCAGCAGCTCTTTTTTTGTAGTGATCGCTCAGTGCTTGCGCGCTGCGATCGCCTTCTCGGCCGCGTTTACCAGGTCGGCGCCGATCTGGCCCTTCCACTTCTCGTACACCGGGCGGGTGGCCTTCACGAAGGCTTCGCGTTCGGCGGGGGTGAGTTCGGTGATGGTCACGCCGTGGGCGGCGATTTCCTTGAGCAGGGGCTTGTCGGCCTCGACCATGCCCTTGCGCGCGATGGCGATTTCTTCCTTGCCGGCCTCGATGGCGGCCTGGCGCACGGCCTCGCGGTCGGCGGGCGTCCAGGTGTTCCACACGTCCTTGTTCACCACGAAGACCAGCGGGTCGTTCACGTAGCCCCACATGGTGATGTGCTTTTGTGCCACGGTGTGCAGCTTGGCGGCCTGGTAGACAGAGATGGGGTTCTCCTGCCCGTCCACGGCACCGCTGGCGAAGGCAGGCTGTGCGTCGGCCCAGCTCATCTGCGTGGGGTTGGCGCCCAGGGCAGTGAAGGTGTCGAGGAACAGCGGCGAGCCCACTACGCGGATCTTCAGGCCCTTCATGTCCGCCGGGCTCTTGATGGCGAGCTTGGAGTTGCTGATCTCGCGGTAGCCGTTCTCGCCCCAGGCCAGGGGCACCACGCCGGCCTTGTCCAGCGTCTGGAACAGGCTCTTGCCCACGTCGCCCTGGGTCACGGCATCGACGGCCGCGTAGTCGGGGAACAGGAAGGGCAGCGAGAACAGGTTGAGCGCCTTGACCTGGGGCGACCAGTTGATGGTGGAACCGATCGCCATGTCGATCACGCCCTGGCGCAGCGCTGAAAATTCGCGCGTCTGGTCGCCCTGGATCAGCGACACGCCGGGGTAGAGCTTGATGTTGATGCGGCCCTGGGTCTTTTCCTTGACCTTGGCGGCCCAGATCTCGCCGCCCTTGCCCCAGGGGAAGGCCGGGCCGAGCACGAGCGACATGCGGTATTCGCTCTTGTAGTTGCCCTGCGCCAGCGCGGGCGTGGCGAAGGCCAGCGCCGCCGCGGCGGCCACGGTGGATGCGAGGAAGGTACGCAGTTTCATCGGTCAGTCTCCTTGTTGAAAATCAATAGCTTCGGTCAGTAGCCGAGCCGTGCGGGCAGCCACAGCGCCAGTTGGGGCCAAGCGATCACCGCCACCATCACGAGGAACATGGCGAACAGCATCCAGCCCACCCAGCGCACGGTGGACTCCATGCGCACGCCCGCGATGCGGCAGCTCACCATCAGGTTCACGGCCAGCGGCGGCGTGAACTGGCCCAGGGCGACCTTGAGCGTGAGGATCACGCCGAACCACACCGGGTCCCAGTGGTAGTGGTTCATGATGGGCGTGAGCAGCGGCACGAAGATCAGGAAGATCGAGATGCCATCGAGGAACATGCCCACGGTAATGAGCAGCAGGATCAGCAGCGCCAGCACGCCGTACTCGCCCAGGCCCGAGTTCACGATGGCCTTGGCCACCGGGTCGATCACGCCCAGCGTGGACAGCGAGAACGCGAAGATGCCCGCGAGCGACACCACGATGAGGATCACGGCCGACAGCTCGCCCGCCTCGCGCAGGATGGGGAACAGGTCGCGCACGCTGATGGTGCGGTGGATGCACATGCCCACGAACAGGCCGTAGAACACGGCCACCACGGCGGCCTCGGTGGGCGTGAACCAGCCCGCGCGCATGCCGCCCAGGATGACCACAGGCGCGGCCAGGCCCCACGACGCCTCCTTGAGGCTGCGCCAGAACGGCGGGCGGGGCATGGTGGCTTCGAGCGCACCCATCTTGTGCTTGCGCGCCATCCACACGGCGGGCACGATGAGCGCGGCGCCGGCCAGCACGCCGGGCACCATGCCGGCCGCGAACAGCGCGGGCACCGAGGCGCCGGGCACCAGCACCGAGTAGATGATGAACGCCACCGAGGGCGGGATCAGGATGTCGGTCGCCGCCGCCGCGCCCACCACGCTGGCCGAGAAGCTGCCGGGGTAGCCCGCACGGTTCATGGCCGCGATCATCACGCCGCCCACGGCCGCCGCGTTGGCCGGCCCCGAGCCCGAGATGCCGCCCAGGAACATGGCCACCGTGATGGCCACGAGCGGCAGCATGCCGGGCCCGCGCCCCACGATGGACACGGCGAAGTTCACCAGCCGCAGCGCCACGCCCGAGCGGTCAAAGATCGAGCCCACGAGCACGAACATGGGGATGGCCAGCAGCGGGTACTTGCCCAGCCCGGCGTAGAAGTTCTGCGGCACGGCCAGCAGGCCGAACCACTGCGTATCGGCGTTGGCGAGCGCGATGCAGGCGGCGCCGGCCAGGCCCAGGGCCGCGCCGATGGGCACGCCCACGAACATCATGGCGAGGAACGCCACGAACAGCAGGGTGGCGATCATGCTTGGATGTCCCCGTGGTGGTTTTCCGGCGGGGCCTGGCGGCCGCGGCGGATGAACAGGCCGATGGCGCGCCAGGTGATGAGCGCCGAGAACACGGGCAGCCACACCGAGTACCACCACTGCGGCACGCCGATGCCGGGCGAGGTTTCCTCGAAGCGGAAGTCGTCCCACACCACGCGCACGCTGAGCACCGCGATGGTGCCGAACAGCAGCGCCACCATGAGCGCGCCGAAGCGCGCGAGCACCTGGCGGCGGCGCGCGGAGCCGCCCTCGGCGAACCATTCGATGCGGATGTGCACGTCGCGCGCCACGGCGGCCGAGCCCGCCACCATGGCCAGCAGGATCATGAGGAAGACGGAGATTTCCTCCGTCCACGCGAACGAGGAGTTGGTGAAGTAGCGCACCAACACGTTGGCAAAGGTGATGAGCGCGAGCGCCGCCATGACGAGGACGGTGAGCCAGTCCTCGATGCGCAGCGAGCGGGGCTCGTCATCCTTTTTTGTGGGTTCTTCTGGATGTGACATGTGCCCGATTATGCGGGGCGTTACCAAAGGCAACGCGCCGTGCGCCTGTCGCCATAATCTCTGCCATGGAAACCAAATGGCTCGAAGACTTCGTCAGCCTGGCCGAAACGCGCAGCTTCAGCCGCTCGGCCCAGTTGCGCCATGTCACGCAGCCCGCGTTCTCGCGGCGCATCCAGGCGCTGGAGGCCTGGGCGGGCACCGACCTCGTGGACCGCAGCTCCTACCCCACGCGGCTCACCCCCGCGGGCAAGACGCTGTACGACCAGGCCCTCGAAATGCTGCAGGCGCTGCAGAGCACGCGCGCCATGCTGCGCGCCCACACGAGCACGGGCAAGGACGTGATCGCCTTCGCCGTGCCGCACACCCTCGCGTTCACCTTCTTCCCCGCCTGGGTGTCGAGCCTGCACGGGCAGTTCGGCCCGTTCAAGAGCCGCCTCATCGCGCTCAACGTGCACGACGCCGTGATGCGCCTGATGGAGGGCGGCTGCGACCTGCTCATCGCCTACCACCACCCCTCGCAGCCCTTCCAGCTCGACCCGGACCGCTACGAAATGGTGGGCCTGGGGCAGGAGGCGCTCGCGCCTTACGCCAAGCCCGACGCGCAGGGCCAGCCCATCTTCCGCCTGCCGGGCCGCGCGGGCGAGCCGCTGCCCTACCTGGGCTACGCGCCCGGGGCCTACCTGGGGCGCCTCACGGACCTGATCCTGAAGGAGTCGGGCACGCCCATCCACCTGGACCGCGTGTACGAAACCGACATGGCCGAAGGCCTCAAGGCCATGGCGCTCGAAGGCCACGGCCTGGCCTTCCTGCCGCACAGCGCGGTGCGCAAGGAGCTGCGCGCGCGCAAGCTGGTGAGCGCGGCCCCGCCCGAGATGCAGGGGCTGCAGATGGTCATGGACGTGCGCGCCTACCGCGAGAAGCCCACGGGCAAGGAGGCCCCCAAGGGCACGGCCCAGGCGCTGTGGACGTTTTTGCAGGAGCAGGGCGCCCCATGTCTAGGGTAAATACTGACATAAAATTTCTGCATAACCGCGCCCGCAATCGGCATTGGAGTTCTGCCGGGCGCGAACGTACAGTCTGCGCCGCGCTGTCCGATCGCCCGTTGAGCGGGCCCTCTACGGCGCGGCTTCTTCCCAGGCATGCCTTAGCGGGCGCAGAATTTGCTCAGGATCAAGCCTCTCTTTTGGACGGAACCATCGTATGAAACACCAGCACCGGAACATGGCATGGGCACTTGCACTGCTGTGCTGCGCCGCGGGCGCCAGCGCGCAAGGGGTGCTCGAGCGCGTCGCCGCGGGGGGCAAGCTGGTGATCGCGCACCGCGAATCCTCGGTGCCGTTCTCGTACGTGGAGGGTGGCAAGCCGATCGGCTACGCGATGGACCTGTGCCTGCGCCTGGCCGAGGTGGTGCGCCAGAAGACGGGCGCGAAGAACATGGCCGTCACGTTCCTGCAGGTCACGCCCGCCAACCGCGTGGACGTGATCGCCCAGGGCAAGGCCGACATGGAGTGCGGCTCCACCACCAACAACGCCGAGCGCCGCGAGAAGGTGGCGTTCACCATCCCGCACTTCATCACGGGCGCGCGGCTGCTGGTGCGCGCGAACAGCGGCATCGAGAAGATCGAGGACATGCAGGGCAAGAAGCTCGTGTCCACCAAGGGCACCACGCCGCTCAAGGCCGTGGCGCAGGCCAACCGCGAACGGCTCATGGGCATCAACATCCTGGAGGCGCCCGACCACGAGCGCGCCGTCGAGATGGTGGAAAAGGGCGAGGCCGACGCCTTCGTGATGGACGACGTGCTGCTCTACGGCTTGGCCGCGCAGCGCCCCGACCCCAAGGCGCTGCGGGTGGTGGGCCGGTTCGTGACGACCGAGCCGCTGGCCATCATGCTGCCCAAGAACGACCCGGCGTTCAAGAAGCTCGTGGACGACGAAATGCGCCGTTTGATCACCAGCCACGAGATCTACGCCATCTACGACAAATGGTTCATGCAACCTATCCCGCCCCAGGGCAAGGCGCTGAACCTGCCCGTGAGCTACCTGCTGCGGGACTTCTGGAAATACCCTACGGATCAAGTCCCCTTCTGAGGCCATAGGCCTGCACAATACCGTCTGGCATGGAGTTCGCTTCCGCTGGCACGAGCAGTGCTGTGACCTCTTTCACCCACCCCCTTTCGCTTCACCCACAAGGAGACCCTGTATGAAGAAGCATTTGATGGCCGCGGCCATTTCCGTCCTCGCCCTGGGCAGCACGCTGGCGCAAGCCGACGACACGCTGGCCAAGATCAAGTCCACGGGCAGCGTCACGCTGGGCGTGCGCGAATCGTCGGGCCTGGGCTACACCCTGGGCAACGGCAAGTACGTGGGCTTCCACACCGAGATGGGCGAGCGCATCCTGGCCGACATCCAGAAGCAGCTCGGCCTGGCCAAGCTGGACGTCAAGTACCAGCCCGTCACCTCGCAGAACCGCATTCCGCTCGTGACCAACGGCACGGTGGACATCGAGTGCGGCTCCACCACCAACAGCGCGGCCCGCCAGAAGGAAGTGGCCTTCGCCTACACGACCTACGTGGAGGAAGTGCGCATCGCCGTGAACGCCAAGTCGGGCATCACCGGCATCAAGGACCTGAACGGCAAGACCATCGTCACCACGACGGGCACCACCTCGGTGCAGACCCTGCGCAAGAATAAGCGCGCCGACGGCCTGACCTTCAAGGAAGTCATGGGCAAGGACCACGCTGACAGCTTCCTGATGCTGGAAACCGGCCGCGCCGACGCCTTCGTGATGGACGGCTCCATCCTGGCGGCCAACATCTCCAAGTCCAAGAACCCCAACGATTACAAGATCGTGGGCGAAGTGCTGTCGGTGGAACCCATCGCCTGCATGCTGCGCAAGGACGACGAGGCCTTCAAGAAGGCCGTGGACGCCTCCATCGAGCGCCAGATCAAGGACGGCTCGCTGGGCAAGCTGTACGACAAGTGGTTCCTGCAGCCCATTCCTCCCAACGGCGTGAAGATCGGCCTGCCGCTGTCGGCCGCCACCAAGAACGCCTGGGAGCATCCCAACGACAAGCCCATGGAAGACTACAAGGTCGAATAAGCGCCTTGGCTTGCAGGCCCCTTCTGCCCACAGCGGCGGGGAGGGGCCTTTTTTGTCGCCGTGCGACGCGGATTTCAAAAAATAAAGGGGTACTCGTATGAGTTGGGAATGGCAGGTGTTCTGCCAGGACACCATTACCCAAGAGGTGGGACAAAGCTGCTTCGGCAAGAACGGCGATATCACCTACCTGGACTGGATGCTGTCGGCCTGGGGCTGGACAGTGTCTGTTTCCTTGCTGTCGCTGGTCATCGCGCTGGTGGTCGGCTCTTTCATCGGCACCTTGCGCACCCTGCCGGACCGGCCCTGGATCGTGCGGCTGGGCAACGCCTGGGTGGAGTTGTTCCGCAACATCCCGCTGCTGGTGCACATCTTCATGTGGTACCACGTGGTGCCCGCCATCTTCCCGGCCATGAAGTCGCTGCCGGGCTTCGTGCTGGTGGTGTTCGCGCTGGGCTTCTTCACCTCGGCGCGTATCGCCGAGCAGGTGCGCTCGGGCATCCAGGCGCTGCCGCGCGGGCAGCGCTACGCGGGCATGGCGTTGGGCCTCACCACGTTCCAGTACTACCGCTACGTGCTGCTGCCCATGGCGTTCCGCATCATCATTCCGCCGCTCACGAGCGAGACGATGAACATCTTCAAGAACTCCTCGGTGGCGTTCGCCGTTTCGGTGGCCGAGCTCACCATGTTCGCCATGCAGGCGCAGGAAGAGACCGCGCGCGGCGTCGAGATCTACCTGGCCGTCACCGTGCTCTACGTGATCTCGGCCTTCGCCATCAACCGCATCATGGCCTTCATCGAGAAGCGCTCCCGGGTGCCCGGCCTCATCGCCGCCAGCGGGGGAGGTCACTGACATGCACATGAGTATCGACTGGTCCTTCTTCTCATGGGACCTCATCAGCAACTTCGTGCTCAAGGGCCTGGGCTTCAGCCTCATGCTCACGGCCATCGCCACGGTGGGCGGCGTGTTCTTCGGCACGCTGCTCGCGCTCATGCGCCTGTCGGGCAAGAAGTGGCTCGACGTGCCCGCCACCATCTACGTCAACGGCATGCGCTCCATTCCGCTGGTGATGGTGATCCTGTGGTTCTTCCTGCTCGTGCCCATGATCATCGGCCGCCCCATCGGCGCGGAGGCGTCGGCCATCATCACCTTCGTGGCGTTCGAGGCGGCCTACTTCAGCGAAATCATGCGCGCAGGCATCCAGTCCATCCCGCGCGGCCAGGTCTTCGCGGGCCAGGCGCTGGGCATGACCTACGGCCAGAACATGAAGCTCGTGGTGCTGCCGCAGGCGTTCCGCAACATGCTGCCGGTGCTGCTCACGCAGACCATCATCCTGTTCCAGGACACCTCGCTGGTCTACGCCATCGGCGCCTACGACATGCTCAAGGGGTTCGAGATCGCGGGCAAGAACTACGGCCGCCCCATCGAGGCCTACATGGCCGCCGCCGTGGCCTACTTCATCATCTGCTACGCGCTCTCTTGGGCCGTGAAGCGCCTGCACAAGAAGATCGCCATCATCCGCTGATCCGGAGAGAAACATGAGCCAAATGATCGAACTGAAAAACGTCTCCAAGTGGTACGGCAGCTTCCAGGTGCTGAACGACTGCTCCACCAGCATCAGCAAGGGCGAGGTGGTCGTGGTCTGCGGGCCCTCGGGCTCGGGCAAATCCACGCTCATCAAGACCATCAACGCGCTCGAGCCCTTCCAGAAGGGCGAGATCTACGTGGACGGCACCGCCATCCACGACCCCAAGACCAACCTGCCCAAGCTGCGCAGCCGCGTGGGCATGGTGTTCCAGCACTTCGAGCTGTTCCCCCACCTGTCGGTGACGGAGAACCTCACCCTCGCGCAGATCAAGGTGCTCGGCCGCAGCGCCGACGACGCCAAGAAGCGCGGCCTGAAGATGCTCGAGCGCGTGGGCCTGATCGCGCACAAGGACAAGTTCCCCGGCCAGCTCTCGGGCGGCCAGCAGCAGCGCGTGGCCATCGCGCGCGCGCTGAGCATGGACCCCATCGTCATGCTGTTCGACGAGCCCACTTCCGCGCTTGACCCCGAAATGGTCGGCGAAGTGCTCGACGTGATGGTGGGCCTGGCCCATGAAGGCATGACCATGATGTGCGTGACGCACGAAATGGGCTTCGCCAAGAAGGTCAGCAGCCGCGTGATCTTCATGGACGTGGGCGGCAAGATCCTCGAAGACTGCTCGAAGGACGAGTTCTTCGGCAACCCCGACGCGCGCCAGCCGCGCACCAAGGACTTCCTCAACAAGATCCTGCAGCACTGACCGCGCTGCGGCTTCCGGCAATACAACGGCCCTTCGGGGCCGTTGTTCATGGGGGCGGCAGCTGGATCGGCGGCACGCTGCCCAGCAGCCGGATCAGGTCCTGCTGGCGCGTGGCGCCGGTCTTGGCGAAGATGGACGAGAGCTGCGAGCGCACGGTGCTGATCTTCACGCCCAGCTCGGCCGCGATTTCCGTCGGAGCGCTGCCGCGCAACAGCGGTGGCAGCAGGCGCCCCTCGGCCGGGCTCAGGCCGAAGATGCGCATCACGAAGTCGGACACCGCCGAAGGCGCGTGCGCATGCCGGGTCAGGAGCAGCATGCATGCGCCAGGCTGCGCCGTGCCGCTGCCTCCCTCGCGCTTGTCCTCGATCGGCAAGGCCAGTGCCAGCAGTTCCGCCGCCCCGTCGCCCAGCACCGCCCCGCCGCCCTGCCCGCGTGCGCAGGCATGCACCAGCCTGCCCAGCGGATCGTGCGCCGCCACGTGCGCCGGCAGGCTGCCCAGCCAGCGCGCCCACCGCGGGGCCTCCACCATGGCGCGTGCGCCGTGGTTGGCGTACAGCACCCGCGCGGCGGGGTCGAGCATCACCACGCCGAAGTCCAGCGCATCCAGAAAGCGGTGCAGCAGCCCCACCTGTTCCTGCAGGCGGCGCGTGACCCAATGCAGGTCGAAGGCGCGCAGCAGGTGCGGGAACAAAAGGTGCAGCCGCTCGATGTCGCGCAGGTCGAAGTCGGGCTGCCCGGGCCGGCGAAAGAGGTTCAGGATCATGGGCGGCGCCAGGCCCGGCACGCTGCCGTCGGACACCACGGCCGTCAGCATGTGCTCCACCGGGTACAGCGCCATGTACTCACGGTAGAAGCGGGTCTGGCGCAGCGCGGGCGCGGGCACGAGGTCGGTGCCGCGCAGCACCCGACCCTGCACGAACACGCCCTGCGCCATGCCCGCATGCAGCCAGGGGCTGTGCTGCACCCAATGGTCCTGGTAGGCGCGGCGGAGGTCCTCGGGCAGGTTCCAGGCCGCGTAGAAGCTTTGCTCCTGCGGCGCCTCGGCGTCGGTCGAGCACCAGCAGGCCACGCTGGCGTCGAATGCCTCGGCGATCACGCGCACCACGCCGGGCCAGGCCTCGTCGCGGCCCACGGCGCCGTACAGCGCGTGCTGCACGCGGTCGAAGGCGGCCAGAGACATTCCGCCGCCGGCGGCCATGGCATCGTGTTGATCCATCACCACTTCCCCTCCCGTTTTCCAAACGTTTGCGGGGTTGTGGCACATCCTCCAGCGCTTGGCAAGCCGGGAATGCGGGGGGCGGTCAGGGCAGCACGTTGAACACCCGCACCAGCGGCGCACCGCTGGCCGGTACGTAGCTCAGCGTGAAGCTGGCGGGGCCCGACAGCTCCAGCCGGCCATTGCCTGGCATGGCGGCCGGAGCACCCTGCGTGACGGGCAGTGCGCTCAGCACGAACACGCCGGGCGCCACCGCTGGCGCGCTCAGCACCTCGGCGTCGCCCGAACTGCCTTGTACCTGGATGGCGACGGCGCCCTGGCCCGCCCGGCCGGCGTCGCGCACGGTGAGCGAGAACGGCACCACCGAGGGCTGGGGTTGGCACACGGGCGTGGCGGCCGGCAGCCGGACGGAGCCGGAGCAGGTGCCCGTGATGTTCATGCTCACGGTATGGGTGCGGGTGGCGGGCCCGACGCTCACGAAGCTGGCCTGGCCCTGCATGGGCACGGTGGCGCTGAACGGCTGTACCGACCCGCCCGCTCCCTGCACCACGGCGACCGCCTGGCCCATGGCCGACAGCGGCACCGTGCTCAGGTAGGGCGGCAGAGGCGCCACCGTCACGGTGCCCACCGCCGTGGCGGGCGGGCTGGTCGCCACCACCGTGGCGCCGCCGTCGCTGACGGCTGTGCACTGGTAGGGGTAGGGCGCTGGCGGCGAGCCTGTGGGAAGGGCCGTGTACGTGAAGGTGGGCACCTGTGCCGTGACCCGGACCCGCGCCGACACGGGCCCCGGCACGGGGCAATTGGCGGACAGGCTGCCATAGCGGATGGTGGGCGTGGCCAGGGCCATGTCCGCTGGCGCGGGAGGCGGGTTGGGCGTGGAGGGCGGTGTCGGGGCGGGGCCCGGGGCTGCGGCCTGGGGATCCACGCGCAGCGGGTTGTCGCCCGCGAAGCCGTTCACGCGCCAGGGGCCCGAGAGGCCGCCGCGCAGGGCCGAAATCAGCACCGAGGCGCGCCCCTGCCGCAGCACGGGCTGGAAGGTCGCCGCGTCCAGGTAGCGCTTTTCCCAGGCAAAGTCGATCACCGAAACGTCGGGCCCGCACTGCATCTGGCGGTCGAGCACGAAGAGTCGGGTCTGCCGCTGGCGGCTGTTCTGCGCCATGGCGTCGTTGATCAGGATGCCGTAGCCCGGCATGGCGGGGTCGATGTGCCGCTGCAGGAAGGCCGTGTCGCCCTGCTCGTAGGCGCGCAGCAGCGCGTCCAGTGCCTGCTGGGCCGGGGCGTTGGGCGTGCATTGCGCGGAGATGCGGGGATTGCCCTGCGCGCTGGCGCCGCCGGAGCGCTGCACCTGTTGCCGGCGCGCCTGCAGGCGCCCCTCCTGCGCCGCCCGCGCGCCTTGGGCCAGCGCATCGAAGGCCGGGTCGGGCGCGAACGTGCCCTGCGGCGCCGCGGCCTCCGGCTGCGGGGGCTGGTCGCCCCAGGTGGCGGAGGCCGTTTCGCCCGGGCGTACCCGCAGGTGGCCGGCGCTGGTGGACAGGGTGGCTTCGCCGCTCCACTGTCGCAGCCAGGTCTTGGGCTGGGCGGCCTCCTCGCCCAGGCGGAGTTCCTGGTCGCCGTCCTGGGTGGCGAGGGTGGCCGAGGGGGCGGCCAGCCGCCACTGCCCGGCCTGCCTGGCCACCCAGCCGGCCGACACCCGCACAGCGCCTTGCAGCAGCCGCAGCGTGACGGCATCGCGGCGGGTCCCACCAGCCTGGTAGACCTCCAGCAGCAGCCGGGAGCCGGGCCGCAGCGCGATGGCGCCCGAGTCGTCGGTGGCGATCAGGACCTGCCCGTCCGCACCGGTCTGGATGCTCTCGCCCTCGGCGATGCGCTCCCCGGCCCGGGCCACGCGGGGGATGCCTCCGTTGCCGAGGATCACCACCTCGCCCTGCGCCGCCTGCACCGTTGCAGCGGCCAGGGCGGGCGGGGCCCAGGCGGCAACTGCCGTGGCGGCCGCCCACAGGAGGCACATCTTCGCAAAGCGTGTTTTCATCCCTGGCTCCTGTCTTGTGCTCACCACTTGTACCCCGCCGACACGCCCGCCACGCGCTCGTCTGCGGCCAGGGTGGCGCTGCCCTGGTTGAAGCGCTGCGCCCGCGCATAGGCCCGCAGCGACCATTGCGGCGTGACCGCGCAAGTCCAGTCGAACCCGAGGTTGGACGACCGCAGGCCCGGGGCGCCCGCCACGGGTTGCTGGGTGTGCTGCTGCTGGAGCGTGAGCGACAACTGCCCCCAGCGCGCCATCTGCGCGCTCACCGTGAGCCCCAGGCTGGTGCTCTCGTTGCGGCCCGTGGCGAGCGTCTGCGTCTGTCCGCCCACGAACAGGTAGGTGCTCACCGTCCAACTGGCGGGCACCTCGGGGTTGCCGTTGTCGAAGCTGCGGCCCACGCCCAGTTGCCAGTTGCGCAGGCGCCCGTCGTAGGCGGGTGTCAGGCTCGCGCTGGTGCGGCCCAGGCCCCCCGAGCCCTGCAGGGACCAGGGGCCCGTAGCGTAGGAGATGCTGGCCTGGGTCTGGTCGTTCTCCTGGCGGGCGCCGGTGCCGTCCTTGCTGCGGCTGCGCGTGTCCGTCAGGGCCAGCGCCAGGCCCGGCAGGGAGGCCACGTTGTAGTTCAGCCGCTGGGTCAGGCTGTCCATGTCGCTCAGCGCAGGCGGCAGCACGGGCTGCCCCGGCAGGGCGGGCGGCACGGCCTGCAGCAGCCCGCGCGTCAGGGTGTTGCGCAGTTCCACGCTCCAGGACAGTTGCGGCGTCAGGCTCCAGTCGGTGCCCAGGTACCAGTCCCGCATCCCGGTGGCCACGGCCTGCGCCAGCGAGCCGAAGGTGCCGCCCAGGTTGTGCGCGCCGGCCCGCACGCCGAAGCGTTCCCACCGGTAGCTGGCGTCGATGGCGTAGGCCGAGCCGCCTTGCCGGGCGCCGCCATCCGGGGCCTTCTGGTAGCTCTTGGCCCATTCCAGCGACAACTGCGCCGTGCCTTCGGCGTAGCGCGCGCCCACGCTCGACGACCAGCCGTCGGAGCGGTTGATGCCCAGGGGGTTGCCCCAGGGGCTGGCGGCGGCCGGGGCCACGGCGCCCAGGCGGTAGTCCCAGGTCTGCACCGTGGCGAAGGTGGCGAGCGTGCGCGTGAGCGCGTATTCCAGCTTGGCCCCCAGCACGTCCCGCAGGGGCTGGGTGCGCGGCGGCTGGCCGTCGAGCGCATGGCGGTTGAGCAGGGACTCCCAGCTCTCCGCCACCGTGCCGCCGAACCCGGTCAGGGTGGCCTGCTCGAACTGGCGCGCCAGCAACACCCCGCGCAGCCCCAGGTTGCTCGACAGTCCCGAGAAGCCCGCCACCACGTCGCCCAGCGCGATCTGGTAGCCCGGCCCTGCGCGCCCGGTTTGCAAGGAGTTGAACTGGGTCGCGTAGCGGGACTGGACGGCGCGGTCGTTGGTGCCGGTGGCCACCATTTGCAGGTAGGTCACGTCCTCTTCGGGCGAGGTGGTGCGCAGGTCGCCCTTGAACACGGCGCGGCCGTAGTCGCCGCTGGTGTGCGGCACCAGCACGCGCAGCGGGTCGGCCTGCTGCGCGGCGGCCTCCTGGTCGGTGGGCGGGCGGGGGCCGTGCACCCGCTGCCCGTAGGCCTCGACCGACATCTCGCCATGGAATTCGACCTCGCCCGCGCCATTGAGCCACACCGGCTGGCCGGTCTGTGCCTGCCAGGCCTGCAAGACCTGGGCGTTGTCGGTGTTGGCCTGTGCGCCGGCTTCGTCGTCGGCCTGTGCCATGGCGCTGAGCGGCATCAGGCAGAGCGCCCATTTCCATCGGGCTTGGCGCATGGTGTTTCTCCCTGGGTTCGCGTTGTTAGGGCTTGATCTGCGGCGGCAGCCCGCGGGGCAGCACGGTGGCGGGCGGTGCGGCGGGTGGCGTTGCGGATGGCGCGGCCGCTGGGCGTATGGAGGGGGCGGCGAGCGCGGGCGGCGTGGCCGCGGGCCTCAGCTCGGCCGCCAGCAAGGGGGCGTAGCGGGCGTCCATGCGCTGCTGCAACTGCGCCTGCTGCGCGGGCTGCGACAGTGCGGCAGGGTCGCGCTGGATGGCGGCCACCTCTTCGCCCAGCTGGCGGGCCAGCAAGGTCTCCACCTGGGCGCGGCAGCGGGCGTCGGGGCAGCGCGGCAGCCAGGTGCTTGCGAGGGCCTGCTGGCGGGCGCGGCGGTAGGCCGCCTCGTCGAAGGCGGGCGGCGCCAGGGGCGGGGCAGGCGCAAGCACGCGCGCGGCGGGGGGCGTGTTCGCCACGGGCACGGCGCCTGTCGCCATGGGGGGCGCGGCGGCCACCACGGCTGGCGCGGGCGCGGGAGGCGCTGGCACGGCGATGGCGGGCGGCATGCTCCGGGGTGGGGCAATGGGTGGGGTGCTGGGCACGGCCACCGGCGTGTTCGCGCGCCCGGGCGGGGTGGGCGCGGCCTCGGCGGGTGGCGCCGGGGTGTGCATCCGCCCCGGCGCCAGCGCATCGGCGGGCACGGCCGGTGCCGTGGGAGCCAGCCCCGATGGCAGGCGCGTGCGTGCCTCGGCCGGGGGCGTGGCGGCGGGTTCCAGCGCGGTGGGGGCCCTGCCCGGCAAGGCGTTTGGCAAGGTGTTTGGCAGGGCATTTGGCGGGGCGTTCGGCGCCACGGGCGCGCGGGCGGCCACCACGGCGGGCGGCAGCCCGCCTTCCGGGGCGCGCGGGCGCGGCTGCAGGCCGGGCACGGACGGCAGCCCGAAGGCGCGCGGCGGTGCGCCGCCGATGGCCGGTGCGCCAGGGTGCCCAGGGAGAGGGGCCGTGCTGGGCGCCGAGCCGGGGGCGGGCGTGGGACGCGCGCCGGGCGGCTGTGGCGGCGGGCGTTGCCCGCGCGGCCCGCCCAGCAGGGTCTGGTAGGCTGCCGTGGCCTGGTCCTGGGCCTTGGTGATGGCCTGCACCGCCGGGCGGAACAGCCGCTCGGCCCAGGGCCGCTGGGCGTCGGCCTGCCCGTCCAGCGCCTTGCGCTGGGCCTGGTACACGCCACGGGCCTGGTCGGCAATGTTCTTGACGCTGGCGCCGCAGGCGGCCGGGTCCGGCCTGGCCATGCACTGGCCGTTGGCCCGCAGCGCGGTGGACTCGATCAGCTTGCCCAGGTCCTCCAGGGTCTGGACCTGGCCGTCGCGCTGGGCCTTGGCATCGGCCTGCTGGCTGGCGTACTTGTACAGGAGCGCGGGCATGGCCCCATCGACCACGGCCTTCGCTGCCGCGCGGGCCTGCTTCCAGGCTTCGTTGTAGGCGGTTTCTTCCTGGGCGTTCAGGGCTTTGGCGGTGGCGTAGTACACCTCGGACGCCTTGCCGTACGGGGCCGCGCCCTTGAACATGCCCGCCTTCACGTCGGGCTGGACGTACTGCGCCGGGAATTCGCTGCTGCCCGCGGTCTGGTGGCCGGGGACCGCGTCGAATCCCATGAAGCCCGCCACCGCCTTCACGCAGCCCATGTCGAACTTGCCCGCCCAGCCCTTGGCGTCGGCCGGGCACTTGCCCATGGTGGCCATGATGGTGCCCACGGCCCAGCCCTGGTAGGACTGGTTGAGCAGGTTCTCGGGCATGGCCGATTGCGCGCCCTGGGCGCGGATCTCCTTGTCGCGCTGGAGGTAGTGGTCCAGCCGTTCCTGGATGCGCTGCTTCATCACCACGCCGGCGGCGGTGATCAGGCGCCGGTAGACCTTCTTGGCGTTGTCCACCGGCTTCTCGGCGGGCTTGCCGCGTACGTCCGACCAGCCTTCCCCGGTGGTGGGCAGCATGTCCAGCACCATGGATTTGAGGCTGTTGTCGTTGCCGGTGACGAGCTTGAGCATCTCGCCCTGGCATTGCGCCCGGTTCTCGCTGAGCAGTGCATTCGTGCCCTTCTCGCCGGACGCGGCATTCGGGTCAAGGGAAATGCCGCCCCCCGCCGGGCAGGCGTCGGCCCGCAGGTATTGCCCTTGCATCTCGCTGAACACCTTGGGGAACACCTGCGCGTTGAGGGCCGTGGCGATGTCGCGCCAAAGCTCCGGGTCGGAGGTCTCGGCCCACACGTGCGTGTAGCAGAAGCTCTTCGCCTCGCCTTCCTTCATGCAGTGGCGGTCGTAGTAGCCCGTGCACACGTCGAGGGCGGCGGTCAGCTCGGCCTCGGAGTACGAGCCGCTCCAGGCCAGGTTGTCGGCCACCATCATGTTCACGAACTGGGGGAACAGGGGCCGTATGCGCGCCGCGTGGTACTGCGCGCGCGACATGCTGTCGGAGTCCTGCACGATGCAGGCCGGGTCGGTTACCGCCGTGGCGACCTGGTGGCCCAGCCAGCCTATGCCCTGGATGGCCTGGCTGAGCCCCGGGCAGCTGTTGGCGGCCGCCTTGCAGCTGCTGTAGGTCGTGGCTGCGAACTGGGCCACGGCCTTGATGTCGTCGATGGCCTGCGCGCCCGCCGACAAGGCACCGCAGCCGCAGCCCACCAGGCCGCCCACCGAAGGCGGGACGCCCGGCACCGGGATCTGGCCCAGCGCGGCCCCGGCCATGCCGCCCGTGTTCAGCCCGAGCGATTGCAGGCCCTCCGTCAGCGGCTGGGCTGCAGTGCCGTAGATGTCGGCCTCGCACGAGCCCGGGTGCACCATGCCCGCCGCGTTCAGGCCGATCACCAGCCCGGTGACGCCGACCGCCGTGGGGCTACCCGAGGTCATGGCCGCCACGCAGTCGGGGTGCTCGGCGATGAACTGGAGCACCTCGGCGGCCGCCTCGGCCGATTTCACCACGGTCATCGCGGCGTTCTTGCCGCAGGCGTACAGGTCCTTGGCGCATTGCAGGTAGGGCCCCGCATGGGCTGCGCCGCCGCCCAGCAGGCTGGCCGCCAGGGCCGCGCCGCGCCACTTTCCGATCCACCCCGCCCGATGTTTTGGCGTCTTCACCGCATCTCCTCGCCCCACCGGAAACCACCCGGTGCCCATGCGGAGGAACGATAGAAAAATCCGGTGTGCTTGGCTTCCTTCAAATGGAGGAAAACCGGCGGTGCCGCCCGAAAATTTGAATAAAAAGCGCCGCTGGCGCTTGCTGGCCGTGCGCTGGCAGCTATGAAGATTGAAGAGGGCGGCTACTGCAGCACCAGCTCCACGCGCCGGTTCTTCGCCCGCCCCGCGTCGTCGCGGTTCGAGGCTACGGGCGCCAGGCTCGCCACGCCATTGGCCGTGAGGCGGTCGCGGGCGATGCCGAAGTCGCGGCCCAGGGCGGCGGCCACCGCGTCGGCGCGGCGGCGGCTCAGGTCCAGGTTGGCGGCCAGCTGCCCCACGTTGTCGGTGTGGCCCACCACGTGCAGGCGCAGCGCGGGCTGGGCCTTGAGCAATGCGCCGATCTGCTCCAGCGACGGCCGGCTCTCGGGCTTGATGTCGGCCTTGCCCGTGTCGAACAGGATGCCGTAGATGGCCACCTTGCCGTTGGCGTCCAGGCTCTTGCCCATCTCGCTGGCGCTGATCGTCTCCATCTTCTGCTCGCGCGCCTTGGGTGCGACGTGGGCCACGAACACGCTGGTGCGCTGCTGGAAGGCCTTCTCGTCGCAGTACGCCGACAGGATGCCGGGCTTCCATACCATCACGGCCAGGGCCGCGCCCGTGGCCGGGTTGTCCAGCACCGCGTAGCGGAAGTCGCTCACGATGCTGCCCGCCCCGCACGCGGCCGGGGAGTTGTTGCCCACCTTGGACTCCCAGGTCTTGGGCATCACCAGCGACGACAGGCCGTAGGGGCCGATGTCGCGCGCGTCGCCGCAGGCCTCGCCCTCGCATTCATAGACCGTCTCGTAGCCCGCGCCTTTCATCTCCTGCTGGTAGTTGCGCAGCACTTCCAGCGCGGTGCGGCCCTCGGGTGTCAGGTACTGCGCCACGCTGCGCTGGCCTGAGCGCTCCAGCGCCTTGGGCACCTGCCACTTGTCGTCGCGCTGCAGTGCCTTGGCCGTGGGCCACTTCACCTCGTCATAGGCCACGTCGTCACGATAGACCAGCACCGAGCCCGCGTAGCGCTTGAGGCCGGGCGGGTCGGCCAGGCCCTTCACGTCCTGCCTGGGAACGTCGGTGGCGGTGGCCGCCATGGCGGCGCAGAGCAGGGCGGCGCTGGCGAGGGTGTGTCGGAATGCGTGTGCCATGGCTTATGTATGAAAAGTGCCTCCAGCGCTTATGCAGCATGCGCTGGAAGCTATTGAAAAAAGAGCGAAATGCCCGCTCGGCAGGGTTGCGGCGATGGTTGCAAACCCCGCCGCGAAAAGCATCCTCCAAATGAAGGAAAGGCCGAGGGGGTGGGGGATGGAATGGGAAATGGAATGGGACAATGGCGGCCATGACCGCCGCACCCACCACCCTCACGATCACCCGCCCCGACGACTGGCACCTGCACGTGCGCGACGGCGACCCGCTGCACACCGTCGTGCCCCACACGGCCGCGCAGTTCGGCCGCGCGATCATCATGCCCAACCTGCGCCCGCCCGTCACCACGGCCGCGCAGGCCCTGGCCTACAAGCAGCGCATCCTCGCGGCGGTGCCGCAAGGCGTGGGCTTCGAGCCGCTGATGACGCTGTACCTCACCGACAACCTGCCGCCCGAGGAGATCGTGCGGGCCCAGGGCGCGGGCGTGGTGGCCTGCAAGCTCTACCCCGCGGGCGCCACCACCAACAGCGACGCGGGCGTGACCGGCATCCGCAAGACCTACAAGACGCTCGAAGCCATGCAGAAGGCCGGCCTGCTGCTGCTGGTGCACGGCGAGGTGACCAGCAGCGACATCGACCTGTTCGACCGCGAGGCCGTGTTCATCGAGCAGCAGCTCATCCCGCTGCGCCGCGACTTCCCGGAGCTCAAGATCGTCTTCGAGCACATCACGACGAAGGACGCGGCCGACTACGTGGCGGGCAGCGACGCCTTCACGGCCGCCACCATCACGGCCCACCACCTGCTCTACAACCGCAACGCCATCTTCACGGGCGGCATCCGCCCGCACTACTACTGCCTGCCCGTGCTCAAGCGCGAAACGCATCGCCAGGCGCTCGTGGCCGCCGCCACCAGCGGCAGTGCCAAGTTCTTCCTGGGCACCGACAGCGCGCCGCACCCCGCGCACCTCAAGGAGCACGCCACGGGCTGCGCGGGCTGCTACACCGCGCACGCGGCCATCGAGATGTACGCCGAGGCGTTCGACAACGCGGGCGCGCTGGACAAGCTCGAAGGCTTCGCCAGCTTCCACGGCCCCGCGTTCTACGGCCTGCCGCGCAACCAGGGCACCATCACCCTGCGCCGCGAATCGTGGACGCCGCCCGACAGCTTCGCCTTCGGCGAGGCCGAGCTCAAGCCCCTGCGCGCGGGCGAAGCGCTGCCGTGGCGCCTGGCCTGATCGACTGGAGCGCACCCTGGTACGAGGGGCTGCCGCGCATCGCCGTGGAAGGCCCCGTGCACGAGGCGCTGAACCGCACCGGCGCGGCACCCGTACGCTTCGTGCCCCAGGCCGAACTGCCCGCGGGCATGGCCTACGAGCGGTTCATCTTCGAGACGGGCCGCGTTCCCACGCGCGACAACCTGCACGACTTCTTCAACGGCCTCGTGTGGCTGCGCTTTCCGCAGGCCAAGCGGCGGCTCAACCAGCTGCAGGCGCAGGCCATCGCCGCGCGCGGCATCGGCGGCACGCGCGGGCCGCTGCGCGACGCGGCCACGCTGTTCGACGAGAACGGCGCGTTGCTGCTCGCGCCCGATGCGCTGTGGGAGGCCCTGGCCGCGCGCCAGTGGCGGCGGCTGTTCGTGGAGCTGCGGCCGCTGTGGCGCCAGGCGCGGCTGGTGGTGTTCGGCCATGCGCTGCTGGAGCAACTGGTTGCACCACGAAAACCGCTCACGGCGCACGTCTACCGGGCGCAAGCGGCTATCAAAGCGGGAGCGAGCGTGGATGCGTGGCTGGCCGCCGACCTGGGCGCGGCGCACCTCGCACGCAAGCCGTTCGCGCCGCTGCCCGTGCTCGGCGTGCCGGGCTGGTGGCCCGGGAACGAGAACTTTTCCTTCTATGATGACTCCTTCGTATTCCGCAGCGCCCGCCCCACAAGCACAACACAACAGGGCCGCATCCACGCTGCTTGAAGGCGCATCCGGCGCCCCCACCTGAGCCCCTCACTCCCCATGGAGAACCCCCACCCATGAAACGCATCGTCCTTTTCCTGCTGACCAACATCGCCGTGGTGGCGGTGCTGGGCATCGTCGCCAGCCTGCTGGGCGTCAACCGCTACCTCACGGCCAACGGGCTGAACCTGGGCGCGCTGCTCGGCTTCGCCTTCGTGATGGGCTTCGGCGGCGCCATCATCTCGCTGCTCATCAGCAAGCCCATGGCCAAGTGGAGCTCGGGCGTGCGCGTGATCGACGGCTCGGGCTCGCCCGACGAGCGCTGGATCGTCCAGACCGTGCACGGCTTCGCCGACAAGGCCGGCATCGGCATGCCCGAGGTCGGCATCTTCGAGGGTGACCCCAACGCCTTCGCCACGGGCGCATTCAAGAACTCGGCCCTGGTGGCCGTCTCCGCGGGCCTCCTGCAGAACATGACGCGCGAGGAGGTCGAGGCCGTGATCGGCCACGAGGTGGCCCACATCGCCAACGGCGACATGGTCACCATGACGCTGATCCAGGGCGTGATGAACACCTTCGTCGTGTTCCTCTCGCGCGTGATCGGCTACGCGGTGGACAGCTTCCTGCGCAAGGGCGACGACGAGCGCTCGGGCCCCGGCATCGGCTACTACCTGACCACCATCGTGCTCGACATCGTGCTGGGCTTCGTGGCCGCCATGATCGTGGCCTGGTTCTCGCGCCAGCGCGAGTTCCGCGCTGACGCGGGCTCGGCCCAGCTCATGGGCCGCCGCCAGCCCATGGTCAACGCCCTGGCGCGCCTGGGCGGCCTGCACCCGGGCGAGCTGCCCAAGAGCGTGGCGGCCCTGGGCATCGCGGGCGGCATCGGCAAGCTGTTCAGCACCCACCCGCCCATCGAGGAGCGCATCGCCGCGCTGCAGTCGCTGGCCTGAAGTCGCACCCAAGCTCCTCCCCAAAACCGCCGCAGGGTCCTGCGGCGGTTTTTTTCATGCTCACTGCGGTTTCGCCGGGTGCTTGAGCGCGTTCTTGGCGAGCTTGCACTCCACCGCCCGCTCCAGGTCCACGCCCGTGTGGTCGGCCAGTTGCAGCAGGTACAACAGCACGTCGGCCATCTCGTCGGCCACGCGCTCCTCGCTCGCCGCATCGCGCGTGAGCGTGCGGGATTCGTCCGGGGTGAGCCACTGGAACAGCTCCAGCAGTTCAGCCGCCTCCACCATCAGCGCCATGGCGAGGTTCTTGGGCACGTGGTGGGGCTGCCAATCGCGCGCGGCGGCGAAGTCACGCAGTCGTGCCTGCAATGCCTGGATGTCCATCCGCTCCTCCAGATACTCTTGTTTTGATAGCTGCTACCGCGCTCCACGCAAGCGCTAGAGGCCTATTTTCCTTAAACCGGCGACACCATCGGCTGCCCCGCGAAATGCCGCGTGGCGTTGGCGATGAAGCGGTCCACCGAGTTCTGCACCGCCTCGGGCGACCAGCCCGCAACGTGGGGGGTGAGCACCACGTTGGGCAGGCCGATCAGCTCGGCGGGCGCTGCGGGCTCGCTCTCGTACACGTCCAGCCCCGCGCCCGCGATGGCGTGGGTGCGCAGCGCCTCGGCGAGGGCGGCCGTGTCCACCACGCTGCCGCGCGCGATGTTGACGAGCCAGCCCCGCTCGCCCAGCGCCCGCAGGATGCGCGCATCGACGAGGTGGCGCGTCTGCGGGCCGCCGGGCGTGGCGATGACGAGCACGTCGCACCAGGCGGCCAGTGCCTCCAGGCCGCCGAAGTAGCGGTAGGGCAGCGCGTCCTGGGGCGTGCGGTTGTGGTAGCCGATCTCCATCTCGAAGCCCAGCGCGCGCTGGGCGATCTTGCGGCCGATGGTGCCCAGGCCCAGGATGCCCAGGCGCTTGTGCGAGACGTTGGGCGGCAGCGCCAGGGCGGTGCGCCACACGCCTTCGCGCGTGAGCGCGTCCAGGCGCGGGATGCCGCGCAGGGTGGCGATGAGCAGGCCGAAGGCGTGGTCGGCCACGCAGTCGTCGTTGGTGCCGGCCCCGTTGGCCACGGCGATGCCGCGCGTGCGGGCATGGGCGATGTCGATGTTCTCGTAGCCCGCGCCCAGCGCGCACACGAGTGCGAGCGCGGGCAGCGCGTCCATCTGCGCGGCCGTGAGGCCGATGGAGCCGATGGTGAGCACGGCCTGCACCCGCGCGCCCTCGCGGGCGATGGCCTCGCGGGCCTGGGCGGGCTCGGGGGCGTAGACCAGTTCGAACGATTGTGCGATGTGCGCACGGTGCGCGTCGGTGAGCGTGGTGATGGCGAGCAGTACGGGTTTCATGGCGTGACAGGGGTAGGAACAGGGGCCGGGCTCTCGCTTTGCTGCAAGGCCCACATGCGCGCATAGCGTCCGCCCTGGGCCAGCAGGGCCGCGTGCGTGCCGCGCTCCACGATGCGGCCCGCGTCCATGACGAGGATTTCGTGCGCGTCCACCACCGTGGAGAGGCGGTGCGCGATGACCAGGGCCGTCTTGTTGCGCGCGGCGCTGGCCAGCTCGGCCTGGATGGCGCGCTCGTTGGCCGAGTCGAGGGCGCTGGTGGCCTCGTCGAAGATGAGCACGGGCGGGTTCTTGAGCAGCGTGCGCGCGATCGCCACGCGCTGCTTCTCGCCGCCCGAGAGCTTCAGGCCGCGCTCGCCCACCATGGTGGCGTAGCCCTTGGGCGTGGCGGCGATGAAGTCGTGGATGCGCGCGGCCCGGGCGGCGGCCTCGACCTCCTGCTGCGATGCGCCGGGGCGACCGTAGGCGATGTTGTATTCCACCGTGTCGTTGAAGAGCACCGTGTCCTGCGGCACGATGCCGATCGCCTGGCGCACGCTGGCCTGCGTGACGGCGCGGATGTCTTGGCCCGCGATGGTGAGGTGCCCTTCCTGCACGTCGTAGAAGCGGAACAGCAGGCGCGCGAGCGTGGATTTGCCCGAGCCCGAGGGCCCCACCACGGCCACGGTCTTGCCCGCGGGGATCTCGAAGCCCACGCCGTGCAGGATGGTGCGCCCCGGCTCGTAGGCGAAATGCACGCCCTCGAAGCGCACCACGGGTTCGCCGTCGAGCCGCAGGGGCTGCGCGCCGGGCGCGTCGGCCACTTCGCGCTCGCGGTCCATCAGCGTGAACATGCGGTCCAGGTCGGTCAGGCTCTGCTTGATCTCGCGGTAGATCACGCCCAGGAAGTTGAGCGGGATATAGAGCTGGATCATGAAGGCGTTGACCATGACGAGGTCGCCCAGCGTCATGCGCCCATCGACCACGCCCTGCGTGGCGCGCCACAGCATCACCACGAGCGCCAGGGCGATGATGAGCTGCTGGCCGGTGTTGAGCAGGGAGAGCGTGGTCTGGCTCTTGAGGCGCGCACGGCGCAGGCGCTCCAGGCTTTCGTCGTAGCGGCGGGCCTCGAAGCCCTCGTTGTTGAAGTACTTGACGGTCTCGTAGTTGAGCAGCGAATCGACGGCCTTGGTGTGCGCGGCCGAGTCGAACTCGTTGGCCTGGCGGCGGAACTGGGTGCGCCACTCGGTCACCGAGACGGTGAAGACGATGTACACCGTGAGCGCGGCGAGGGTGATGCCCGCGAACCACGCATCGAACTTCACGGCCAGGATGGTGAGCACCAGCGCCACCTCGATCAGCGTGGGCAGGATGCTGTAGAGCGAGTACGAGATCAGCGACTCGATGCCGCGCACGCCGCGCTCGATGTCGCGCGTCATGCCGCCCGTCTGGCGCTCCAGGTGAAAGCGCAGCGAGAGCGCGTGCAGGTGCTCGAAGGTGGAAAGCGCGATGCTGCGCGCCGCGCCCTGCGTGGCCTTGGCGAACACCAGCTCGCGCAGCTCGGTGAAGAGCGAGGTGGACAGCCGCAGGCCGCCATAGGCCAGCAGCAGCCCCATGGGCACCACGAGGACGGCCACGGGGTCGCCAGGCTTGATCGACAGCGCATCGACCAGGTTCTTGAGCAGCACGGGCACGCCCACGTTGGCCGCCTTGGCGCCCACCATGAACAGCAGCGCGGCGAGCACGCGCCACTTGTATTCCCACAGGTAGGGCACCAGGCGGCGCAGGGCCGCCCAGTCGGAGCTGGCGCGCGGGGCGGCGCCGGGAGGAAGGGGGAGGGATTCGCCGCTGCGGCGCATGGGGGACAATCCGGGTTGTTGTTTTCCTTGAGATTGTGCCCATGTCCGACATTCCAAGCCGCCCCACCACCGCCCTGCCCACCGACAAGGAGCTGGTGCTCAAGGTGATCCCCATGCCCGCGGACACCAACGGCAATGGCGACATCTTCGGCGGCTGGGTCATGGCCCAGGTGGACCTGGCGGGCGCCGTGCTGCCCGCGCGCGTGGTGCAGGGCCGCATGGCCACGGTGGCGGTGAAGGAGTTCGTGTTCAAGCAGCCCGTGCGCGTGGGCGACATCCTCTCGTTCTACTCGAGCATCGTGCGCGTGGGCCGCACCTCGGTCACGGTGGACGTGGCGGTCTACGCCGAGCGCTTCGCCACCCAGGGCAGCTACGTGAAGGTGACCGAGGCGCTGCTGACCTACGTGGCGATCGACGCCAACGGCCACCCGCGGCCGGTGCCAGGAACATCCCCCTGAGCGGCTGCGCCGCTTCCCCCTTCTCTCACGCTGCGCGTGGGAAGAGGGACGCCGCCCGTGCGGCGGGGCGGCCCTTGCACGGCGGCCCTCGCTTGGGGCGCGCCAGTTTCAAGCTGCGTTACGCCGCCAATGCCGCGGGGGCGTGGGCGGAAGCACGGGCGGTGCTGGAGCTGCCGGAGTTGGCGCCGCTGCCGCTGCCCGCGGAGATTTCGCCCGTGAGCTGGCCGCCCTCCTCGATCACCACCTTGCCGTAGCGGATCTTGCCGCTCACCTTGCCGGTGCTGTGGATCACGAGCTTCTCGCGCACGGTGAGCGTGCCGTCGAACAGGCCGTGTATCTCGGCCACGTCGATCTCGGCCGTGCCGTGGAAGGCGCCTTCCCTGGCGATCTGGATCACGCGCGAATCCATGGTGGCCTCGACCGTGCCCTCGACCACGAGCGTGTCGCAGTCGGTGATCTCCACGCCCTTGAGCTTGATGTTGGGGCCCACGGTGAGCTTGCTGCCGCCGTTGTCCGCGCGGGTCTCGGCCTTGCTGCTGGCCGCGGCGGCCGTGCTGGCGGCCTGCTGCGCGGAGGCGCCGCCCAAGCCGCCGCCCGTGGTGGCGCCCTGCAGCGGCGAAGGGGTCTGGCGGGGCTGGAACGGCTCGGGTTCGCGTTTGCCAAAGAAGGGGTTTTGCACGGCCATCGGATCTCCTAGAACGCCTTGAAAAAAATGCATCCTAGAAGGCCATGCGCGTGACAAATCCCGGCATCACGCAAGATCGGTAACCAAAACCCTCCCTCGTTGCATGCGCTTGCAGGCTTTGCAGCGGCACACAGGCGCCGCCGCGTTCACGAGACGATATAGGCCGCCGAGCCGGTGGACATGAGCTGCCCGTCGGGCCCCAGGAACTCCATGCGCGTGGAGGCCACGCGCGAGCCCAGGCGCAGCACCTCGGCGCGCAGCTCGAAGTGGCTGCCGATGCCGGGGCGCAGGTAGTCGATGCGCAGGTCGATGGTGCCCAGCTTGGCGAAGCGCTGCAGGCGCTGCGCGGGCAGCTCGTCCATGTGGCGCGCGCCGATGGCCGCCATCACGGCCAGGCCGCCCATGGAGTCGAGCCCCGCGCTGATCACGCCGCCGTGCAGCCGGTTGTAGGCGAAGTGCCCCACGAGCTCGGGCCGCATGGCGATGCGGGCCACCACGCGCTCGGGCGCGATGCGCACCACCTGCAGGCCCAGCAGCTGGTTGAACACGATCTTCTCCTCGAAGATCGTCTTGACCCCGGCGATGAACTCGGGCTCGAACTCGGGGGGCGGCGTGGCGGTCTTGGTCATGCGCAGGTTACGTTCGCTATCAAGAACAGAGCTGCTTGCGCGCTCCAGATAAGCGCCAGGGGCACTTTTGGCTTGAAATTCAGCACTGGCTGAAGTCCGGCCTTCTCTTCTCCATGAACGCCGTGAACGCCTCCTTGGCCGCGGGCCCGCCCATCAGGCGGCCGAAGCTCGCGCCCTCTTCGTTCATGCGCGCGGCCACCTGCGCGGCCTGGCCGGCCTTCATGAGGCGCTTGGTCTCGATGAGCGCGGACAGTGGCTTGGCCGCGAGCTTCTTCGCCTGGGCCTGGGCCAGCGCATTGCATTCGGAGGGCGGCACCACGCGGTTGACCAGGCCCACCTCGAGCGCGGCCTCGGCCATGAAGGGCTCGCCCAGCAGCAGCGCCTCGGCCGCGCGGTGGTAGCCCAGCATCTGCGGCAGCAGCAGGCTCGACGCCGCCTCGGGGCACAGGCCCAGGTTCACGAAGGGCAGCGAGAAGGCCGCGTTGTCGCCCGCGTAGACCAGGTCGCAGTGCAGCAGCAGCGTGGTGCCGATGCCCACGGCCGGGCCGCACACGGCGGCCACCACGGGCTTGGGAAAGGCCGCAATGCCGTGCAGGAAGCGCCACACGGGGCGCTGGCCGTCGTCGCCCTTGGGGGCACCTTTGGCCGACTGCTGCAGGAAGTCGCCGATGTCGTTGCCCGCGCTGAAGATGGCCATGTCGCCCTGGAACACCACGCAGCGCACGGCCGCGTCGTCCTGGGCCTGGGCCAGCGCGTCGGCCATGGCGGCGTACATGGCCTCGGTGATCGAATTTTTCTTGTCGGCGCGGTTGAAGGTGATGGTGGTCACACCGGCTTCGGTGTGGACGAGGATGTCCTGGCTGCTGTCGCTCATGGGGTGGTTCACTCCTTGTAATAGACGATCTGGTGGCTCGTGGCCAGCAGGTGGCCCGCCTCGTTCCACAACTGGGCGGACTGGTCGAAAAAGCCGTTGCGGAATTCCTGCGCGCGCGCCTGCCCGAGCAGGTAGCCCGTGCCCGTCTCGGCCAGCAGCGCGCTGCCCGCATGGAAGTACACGGTGATCGACACCGTGCCCGCGGGCACCTGGCGCGCGCGGCGCAGCCACACGCGCGGGAAGAAGATGTCGGCCATGGCCGCGAGCGCGCAGAAGTCCAGCGGCCGCACGGGCGCGTCGCGCATCCACAGCTGCGACAGGCTGCTGTCGCCGCTGCCGTCCCAGGCCTTGGGCAGCGTGCCCGACACGGGCCGCATCTCGTAGCGCCGCAGCCATTCCACGGGGAAGGCGGGCGGGATGGGCGCGCACTGCGCGGGCGCGGGCACGGCGGGCATGGGCGTGTCGGCGGCGCTCCAGGTCTCGCGGCGCGCGGCCGTCACGGCCGTGGCCGTGGTGGTGACCACGGGCGCGCCGTCGGCGCCGGGCTGCAGGATGGACAGCGTCCAGTGCTGCGTGGAGCGGTTGGTGCGCACGGGCGTGGCCTGCAGCGTGAATGGCCCCTCGGCCAGCGCGCCCGCGTAGTTCACGGTGAGCGAGAGCGGCTCGCCGAGCCGTTCGGGGTGCTGCATGACGGCCTGCAGCAGCGTGGCCGCGGTAGCGCCGCCGAACGGCCCCACCATGTTCCAGTAGGCGGGGCTGGTGTGGCCGGTGTACTGCCCGGCCGCAGTGGACGCGAGCGCGAGCGCGGCGTCCAGGGGATGGTGGTGCGATGTGGTCATGGCGCCCAAGTGTGCCTGGAGTCCGGCGCCTATGCCGTCGTACCGGGGACTGCCGCCCCGGCGGCCCAGCCCGCGAGCACCGCCCCGGCGCGCGGCCACAGGCTGTGCGCGAACTGCTCGCGGAAGAAGCCGAAATGCCCGATGCGCCGCGCCTGCACGTCCTGCGGCGCCACGCGCTCCACGCTGCGCGGCGCGTTGGCGTACAGGTCCATGAGGTGGTGCGTGCCGCGCCAGGTCATGAGCTCGTCGTCGCTCATCGACAGCGCCAGCACCGGGAAGCGCACGGCCGCGTAGCTGCGCTCGGCGGCCTCGCCCTCGGCACCCACGCTGTAGCGCGGGTTCAGGCACCAGCGGCGCCACTGCAGGATCACGCCCGCGGGCAGGTCGCCCACCTTGCGCAGCCGCCGGCCCGGAAAGTAGCCGCACACACGCGTGGCCAGCGGCACGAGCACGTGCCAGAAGTACAGCACCATGCGCTTGAGGCGCGGCGCATTGTCGCGCCAGTAACCGCTGCCCGCGGCGATGGAAAGCAGGCCGTCCACCCGCTGCGGCTCGCGCAGCAGGCCGGGCAGTTGCGCGCCCAGGCTGTGGCCCAGCAGGAACAGGGGTTGCGCGGGCAGAGCGGCCTTGGCGTGGGCAATCACGGCCTCGTAGTCGTGCGCCCAGTCGTGCAGGTCGGCCCGCACGTCGCGCATGGGGCCTTGCAGCGAGTCGCCATGGCCCCGGTAGTCGAAGGTCGTCACGCGGTAGCCCTGGCCCGCGAGCCAGGCGGCGAAGCCCTCGTAGAAGGCCTGGCGCACGCCCATGGCGCCGCCGATCACCACGCTGGCCTGCGGCGGGCCCTCGGGCGCATACACGCGCAGCGCCAGCGGCACCGCGCCAACCATCAGGGTTTCGGACTGCATGGCTTTGTCTCCTGGATTGGAGGAGCCGGTCTGCGCCGGCTTGGCCTCCGTCAAACGCGCTCGAAGATGCCTGCGGCACCCTGGCCCGTGCCCACGCACATCGTGACCATGCCGTACTTCAGGTTGTGGCGGCGCAGCGCATGCACCACCGTGGCGGCGCGGATCGCGCCCGTGGCGCCCAGCGGGTGGCCCAGGGCGATGGCGCCGCCCATGGGGTTGACCTTGGCCGGGTCCAGGCCCAGGGTGTTGATCACCGCGAGGGACTGGGCCGCGAAGGCTTCGTTGAGCTCGTACCAGCCGATATCCTGGCTCTGCAGGCCCGCGTAGCGCAGCGCGGCGGGAATGGCCTCGATGGGGCCGATACCCATGATCTCGGGCGGCACGCCGCGCGCGGCGTAGCTCACGAAGCGCGCCAGCGGCGTCAGGCCGAACTGCTTGACGGCCTTCTCGCTCGCGAGGATCAGCGCGCCCGCGCCGTCGCTGGTCTGCGAGCTGTTGCCCGCCGTGACGCTGCCGCGTGCGGCGAACACCGGGCGCAGCTTGGCCAAGCCTTCGAGCGAGGTGTCGGGGCGCGGGCCTTCGTCGAGGTTGACGGTGCGGCGCTTTTCCACCACCTCGCCGGTGGCGAGGTTGGGCAAACGCTCCACGATCTCGAAGGGCGTGATCTCGTCGGTGAACTCGCCCGCCTGTTGCGCTTTGATGGCGCGCTGGTGCGATTCGAGCGCGAAGGCGTCCTGCGCCTCGCGGCTCACCTTCCACTGCTGCGCCACCTTCTCGGCCGTGAGGCCCATGCCGTAGGCGATGCCCACGTTCTCGTCGCGCGCGAACACCTCGGGGTTGAACGAGGGCTTGTTGCCGCCCATGGGCACGAGGCTCATGGACTCGGCGCCGCCCGCGATCAGCACGTCGGCCTCGCCCACGCGGATGCGGTCGGCGGCCATCTGGATGGCCGTGACGCCCGAGGCGCAGAAGCGGTTCACCGTCACGCCGCCCACGGGGTGGCTGAAGGCCAGGCCCATGGCGATGCGCGCCATGTTCATGCCCTGTTCGCCCTCGGGGAAGGAGCAGCCGATGATGGCGTCCTCGATCGCCTTGGGGTCGAGCGTGGGCACCTGCGCCATGGCGCTCTTGACGGCGGCGACCAGCAGGTCGTCCGGGCGCGTGTTCTTGAAGTAGCCCCGGCCCGAGCGGCCGATGGGCGTGCGCGTGGCTGCGACGATGTAGGCGTCTTGTACTTGTTTCATGGGTTGTTTCTCCTTGCCGCTCAGTTGCGGACCGGCTTGCCGGTGTTGAGCATGCCCAGGATGCGCTCGTGCGTCTTGGGCTGGCCGATCAGGTGGCAGAAGGCCTTGCGCTCCAGCGTGAGCAGGTATTCCTCGCTCACGAGCGAGCCGGGATCCACGTCGCCGCCGCAGACCACGTTGGCGATCATCGTGCTGACCTTGAAGTCGTAGGCGCTGATGAAGCCGCCGTCGCGCATGTTCACGAGCTGGGCCTTGATGGTGGCCAGGCCGCTGCGGCCCGCCACGGGGAACAGGCGCTTGTGCGGCGCGCGCCAGCCGCCCTGGGCCATGGCCTTGGCTTCGTTGATGGCAACGAACAGCACCTCGTCCTTGTGCGGCACGATGAGGTCGCTCTCCAGCAGGTAGCCGAGCTTCTTCGATTCGATGGCGCTCGTGCCCACCTTGGCCATGGCGGCGGCGGTGAAGCCTTCGGTCAGGAAGGGCAGGATGTCCTTGCTGGTGGAGGCGGCCATGTTCTCGGCCGCGCGACGGGCGATGTAGGTGAGGCCGCCCGCGCCGGGCACCAGGCCCACGCCCACTTCGACGAGGCCGATGTAGCTCTCCATGTGGGCCACGCGGCGCGCGCTGTGCACGGCCAGCTCGCAGCCGCCGCCCAGCGCCATGCCGTGGATGCCGGCCACCACGGGCACCTGCGCGTAGCGGATGCGCATCATGAGATTCTGCAGTTCCTGCTCCACGCTCTCGATGGCGTCGGCACCGCCGACCACGAAGGCGGGCATGGTGGCCTCCAGATCGGCGCCCACGCTGAAGGGCGCGTCGCCGGACCAGATGACCATGGCCTGGTATTCGCTCTCGGCCAGTTCCACGGCCTCCATCAGGCCTTCCATCACCTCGGGGCTGATAGCGTGCATCTTGTTCTTGATGCTGGCGATGAGCACCTGGCCGTCGAGCGTCCAGGCGCGCAGCGCGCGGCTTTCGGCTAGCGTGGTGCCGGCTGTGCGCCAGTCGGGCAGGTTGGTTTCGCCCAGCAGCGGCTCGGGGAAGAGCTGGCGCTGGTACACGGGCAGCTGGCGGCGCGGCACGAACTCGCCGCGCGATGCGCTCCATGAGCCCTGCGCGGTGTGCACGCCACCGGCCTCGGCCACGGGGCCCTTGAAGACCCACTCGGGCAGCGGTGCCTTGCACAGCGCCTTGCCCGCGTCGATGTCCTCCTGGATCATCTGCGCGACTTCAAGCCAACCGGCTTCCTGCCACAGCTCGAAGGGGCCCTGCTTCATGCCGAAGCCCCAGCGCATGGCCTGGTCCACGTCGCGCGCGTTGTCGGCGATGGTGGCCAGGTGCACGGCCGCATAGTGGAAGCTGTTACGCAGAATGGCCCAGAGGAACTGGCCTTGCGCGCCTTCGGCATTGCGCAGGAGTTGGAGGCGCTCGGCCGCGGGCTTCTTGAGCATGCGGCCGTAGACCTCGTCGGCCTTCTGGCCGCCGGGAACGTACTCCTCGCTCTCCAGCTCGAAGCGCAGCACGTCGCGGCCCACCTTCTTGTAGAAGCCGGCCTTGGTCTTCTGGCCCAGGTTGCCCAGGTCCAGTAGCTTTTGCAGCACGGCGGGCGTACCGAAGCTGCCATAGAACGGGTCGGTGGCTTCGCTCAGGTTGTCCTGCAGCGTCTTGATGACGTGGGCCATGGTGTCCAGACCCACCACGTCGGCGGTGCGGAAGGTGCCGCTGCTGGCGCGGCCGAGCTTCTTGCCCGTGAGGTCGTCCACCACGTCGAAGGAGAGGCCGAAGTTCTCCACCTCCTTCATCGTGGACAGCATGCCCGCGATGCCCACGCGGTTGGCCACGAAGTTGGGCGTGTCGTGCGCGCGCACCACGCCCTTGCCCAGGCCGCTGGTCACGAAGGCTTCGAGCTGGTCGAGCACTTCGGGCGTGGTGGTGGGCGTGTTGATGAGTTCCACCAGCACCATGTAGCGCGGCGGGTTGAAGAAGTGGATGCCGCAAAAGCGCGGCTTCAGGCTCTCGGGCAGCGCCTCGCTGAGCTTGGTGATCGACAGGCCCGAGGTGTTGGACGCGAGGATCGCGTGCTTGGCCACATGGGGCGCGATCTTGGTGTACAGGTCGAGCTTCCAGTCCATGCGCTCGGCGATGGCCTCGATCACGAGGTCGCATTCGCCCAGCAGGTGCATGTGCTCTTCGTAGTTGGCCTGCTGGATCAGGGCCGCATCGTCGGCCACGCCCAGCGGCGAGGGCTTGAGCTTCTTGAGGCCCTCGATGGCCTTGGTGACGATGCCGTTCTTCGGGCCTTCCTTGGCGGGCAGGTCGAACAGCACCACGGGCACCTTCACGTTGACGAGGTGGGCCGCGATCTGCGCGCCCATCACGCCCGCGCCGAGCACGGCGACTTTCTTCACATTGAATCGGGACATTTCTGCGTTCCTTGATTACTGCACGCGCACCCAGGTCTGGGTCCGCCAGAAGGGGCCGAGGTAGCCGCGCACTTCGAGCCGCTTGCCCCCTTCGATGGGGGTGAAGCTGGCCCGGTATTCCTTGCCGTTCTCGGGGTCGAGGATCTTGCCGCCCTCCCACAGGTCCTTGCCCTCGGTCTGCTTGCCGCCGCGGATGATCTCCAGGCCCGCGATGGGCTGGTCCTTGCGGTCGTCGGTGCATTCCGTGCAGGTGGGCTTGGCGTCTTTCTTGAGCGACTTCTCGATGCGGCCGCTGAGCGCGCCGCCGTTGTCGGCGATGCGGATCTCGGCCTTGGCCTCGCCGGTCTTGTCGTCCACGCTGCGCCAGAGGCCCACGGGGGACATCTGCGCCCATGCGGGTGCGGTTGCTACCAAAAGCAGAGCTACTAGCGCTTTCCTCATATGGCCTCCGGGCAGTTTTGACTTCAAATCAGGCGAGAGCGGCGTCGGTGTCCATCAGCACCTTGCTGCCGCCGCGTGCGGTGCGCATGAGCGTCTGCACCTCGGGGAACAGCTTGGCGAAGTAAAAGCGCGCCGTCTGCAGCTTGGCGGTGTAGAACGGATCGGTGCTGCCTGCCGCAATCGCGCGCAGCGAGACCTGCGCCATGCGGGCGAACAGGTAGCCGAACACTAGGTGGCCCGCCACGCGCAGGTAGTCCACGGCGGCCGCGCCCACTTCGTCGGGGTTCTGCATGCCCTTGAAGCCGATCTCCGTGGTGAACTTCGTCATCTGGTCGCCCAGCATGGCGATGGGGTTGATGAACTCGGCCATCTTCTCGTTCACGCCCTCTTCTTCCACCAGCTGGCCGATCAGCTTGCCGAACTTCTTGAGCGTGGCGCCGTTGTTGCCCAGGATCTTGCGGCCCAGCAGGTCCAGCGACTGCACGGTGTTCGTGCCTTCGTAGATCATGTTGATGCGGTTGTCGCGCACGAACTGCTCCATGCCCCACTCCTTGATGAAGCCGTGGCCGCCGAAGACCTGCATGCACGCGTTGGTGGCGATGTGGCCGTTGTCGGTGATGAAGGCCTTGACGATGGGAGTCAGCAGGGCGACGAGCTCATCGCTGTCCTTGCGCACCTTCTCGTCGGGGTGGTTGTGCGCCTTGTCCAGCAGCAGCGTGCAGAACACCTGCAGCGCGCGGCCGCCCTCGGCGTAGGCCTTGGCGGTGAGCAGCATCTTGCGCACGTCGGGGTGCACGATGATGGGGTCGGCGTCCTTGTCCTTGGCCTTCACGCCCGACAGGCTGCGCATCTGGATGCGGTCCTTGGCGTAGGCCAGCGCGTTCTGAAAGG
>Ga0222423_1000302_pt1 | contig 40575 bp, 36 predicted proteins | sample 3A0metagenome_FD_182472 | JGI IMG/M metagenome (GOLD analysis project Ga0222423, IMG submission 182472) | Enriched microbial communities from leaf-cutter ant dump, University of Wisconsin, Madison, United States - 3A0 (version 2) | ecosystem: Environmental > Terrestrial > Nest > Insects nest >...
CAGCAGCAGCAGGTTTGCGGCGGACACGCCCACCGCGATGGTCGACGCGAGCGAGAACTGGCCCGCTTCGTCGATCACCAGCAGGTCGAGCTGCTTGCGAGCGACCCGCTGGGAGTTCGAGAACGTCCACGCCGTTCCCCCGAGGACCCGGCCGTCGCTCGACCGGAGGAACTCGGGCGTGGTCTCCGACGTGAGCTTCCGCCACGCGGGGACGTCCGTGCTCCCGGACTTGGGTTCCTTGCCCACGGCTTGCGGGTCTACCCCGGCGTCGAGGACCGCGGTGAGCATGTTCTCCACGGTGGCGTGCGACTGCGCGACGACGCCGATCTTCCAACCGCGCTCGACGAGCTCGGCGATGACGCGGGACCCCGTGAAGGTCTTTCCCGTCCCGGGCGGCCCTTGCACGGCGAGATAGGAGGAGTCGAGGTCGATCAGGCTCGCGACCAGGGCATCGACGGTGCTCGCGCCGTCGCCCTCCCGGGCCAGTCCCCTCCCGTGGCGCGTCCGGGGCGAGCGGCGGCGCAGCACGTCGGAGATCGCATCGGGTGGGAACCCGGGCCGCGTCGCGAGGAGGCTCCCCGCCCACTCGTCGATCGCGGACTCGAGCGAATCCGTCGGCAGTGGCAGCGTCGGGGCCAGCGCGACCGGAAGGTCGTGGTACTCCTCGGTGCCCTTGCTCAGGAGCTCGCGCACGACGAACGTGCCGTCGTCGTCGATCCCGAGAACGGTCGCGCTCGTGTGCCACCGCCGTGCCCCTGGCTTCGACGTGGTCCCGAGCTCCGGGCCGTCCGGGGGGTAGAGGATCGTGACGTCGGAACCCGGTGCCAGGGTCGATCCGGGGGCGGGCTCTCCGGTGAGCCGCAGGTGCCGCCGCACGGACTGGCGCGGAGTCTCGCGGTGCCAGTCCTCGGTGACCCGGGCGTGGGTCACGACGAGCACGTCCCGTGTCTCGGCCCACTCGTCCACGGGTTGCTCGAGCCGTGCGAAGTGACCCCACCAGAAGCTCTTGCGCTCGCGGCGGTGGTAGTCGACCGCGGCGCCCGCGAGTCCCATGGCCCGCTCGTCGTCGCTGCGCCAGGGGTCCGCGGGGTCCCCGGCCAGCTCGCGGAGCGCAACCGCGTGGGGGCTCTCCTCGAACGGGACGACCTCTCGCTCGGGCGGTGACGCGGTGCTGTGAGGGAGCGGATCAGCCGCAGCGACCATCCCGAGGAGCCAGTCGCGCAGGGCGAGGGTCGAGCGGCAGTCGTCCTCGTTGTAGGCCGCGATCTTGGCCAGGAGCTCGACCGCTTCTGCCTCGCGACCCGCCTCGCTCAACGCGCGGTAGTGCGCGTACTCCTCGACCGAGCCGCCCGCGGTGGTCACCTCGCCCGAGCGCGCCTCGTCGAGGTAGATCGGCTCGATCTTCTTCAGCGAGTACGAGGGCGAGCCGACGCGGACCGCGCCGCGCACGACGGGGTAGAGGTCGACGAGCACGTTCTCGCGCATGAGGTTGTCCACCTCGTTCTCCCGGACCCCGTGCCGAGCCGCGATCGTCAGCAGGTGGGTCCTCTCGTACGCGGCGTAGTGGTAGACGTGCATCCTCGGGTACCGCGCTCGGCGCTCTGCGAGGTAGTCGCAGAACTGCTCGAGCGCGACCCTCTCCTCGGCGAGCGAGTGGGCCCAGAACGCGCGGAAGGTCCCGTCCGCCTCGACGAGCCCGAAGAGGTAGTCCAGGCCCCATCGGGTCTCGTCGCCCTCGCCCGGCTCGGAGTACAGCGGATCGCCCTCGAAGTCGAAGAAGATGTCGCCCGGGTCGGGCGCCGGCATCACAAGGATCGGTGCCGGGTCCACGAGCACGTGGGGCGGCGGGTGTCCCTCCTCGGCGCTGAGCTGCAGCGCCGCCTGGAGCCGCAGCGACCGGAGCGTCGACTCGGCGACCCCGTCGACGGGTCCGGTGACGCCGGCGAGCTCGTCGATGGTCGTGATCCCGGCGGCCACGAGCTTTGCCCGCGTCGTGGACCGGATCCCCGCGACGAGCAGCAGGTCCCGGGCCGCGGCCACCTCCGGCTCGCAGACGACGCACCGCCCGCACGCCGCATAGCGCGCGTCGCCCCACCGGGCGGGCTCGTGGTCGGCGAGCCGCTCGGCCACGACCCGCCGCAGGTGGGCCCGGCGCTCGCGGTAGACGGGCGCGACGTCCGCGAGGGCGTGGTCGCTGGACGTCCCGTCCCCGAGCAGGAGGCTCACGACGGGGTGGACGCGCACCCCGATCCGTTCGAGCTGCTCGGCGTAGGCCGCGAGCTGCAGCAGGGCGGTGACCTTCGCGGAGCGGGCGAGCTTGGAGTCCTGCACCTGGTACGAGCCGTCGGGCCGGCGCACGATGAAGTCGGCGAAGCCGAGCAGCTCGCCGTCGAAGAACGTCGCCTGGAACACGACGTCGGCCCCGGAGGCGAAGGCCTCGCGCGTGCGCGCGACGGCCTCGGCGAGCGAGCCCGGGTCCCGAGGGTCGGGTCGAGGGATCTCGACGACGACGCCGCCCCCGGCCCGGTACCGCGCGAGGATCGCCGCCTCGTGGACGTCGCCGAGCTCGGCCGCCCGGCGCAGCATCGCGTCCTCGTCGTGCGGCGGCGCCTCGATGCGTCCGAGCCTCGCGTCGAGCGCGCGCACGAACGCGAGCTCGCAGTGCGCGGCCGTGCTCAGGTCGCTCGGGCTCGTCACGACCCGGCCGTCGTCGGTCACGAACACGGGTACCCCCTCGCTGGTCGGTCCTTGGAACCTACTGCGTGGGTGTGACAGCCGCGCACCGCCCGCCGTCGGACCCTGGCTATGCTCACCCGAAACCACTTCGACGACGAAGGATGCCCCGTGAGCCAGAACCCCACGCCGCGCCAGCTCGAGCCCCTCGGTCACGCCGTCCCCTCGACGGTCCCGACCCACTGGTACAACCTCGCGGCGGACCTGCCCGAACCGACGCCGCCCCACCTGCACCCGGGCACGCAGCAGCCGCTCACCCCGGACGACCTCGCGCCGCTGTTCCCGATGGCGCTCATCGAGCAGGAGGTGACCCAGGAGCGCTACGTCGAGATCCCCCAGACGGTCCGCGAGATCTACGCGACGTGGCGGCCCTCGCCGCTCGTGCGCGCGCACCGCCTCGAGCGCGCGCTCGGCACGAAGGCCCGGATCTACTACAAGTACGAGGGCGTGAGCCCCGTCGGCTCCCACAAGCCCAACACGGCCGTCGCCCAGGCCTACTACAACGCCCTCGAGGGCACCACGAAGCTCACCACGGAGACGGGCGCGGGCCAGTGGGGCGCCTCGCTGTCCTTCGCCGCGGCGCTGCTCGGCCTGACGTGCGAGGTGTGGCAGGTGCGTGCGTCCTACGACGCCAAGCCGTACCGCCGCTTCCAGATGGAGGCGTACGGCTCGGTGTGCCACTCCTCGCCGTCGGACCTCACCGAGTCCGGGCGGGCGATGAACGCCGCGGACCCGGACACGACGGGGTCGCTCGGCATGGCGATCAGCGAGGCGGTCGAGGCCGCCGCGAAGGACCCGCTCGCGCACTACTCGCTCGGCTCGGTGCTCAACCACGTGATGCTGCACCAGTCCGTGATCGGTCAGGAGGTCCTCACCCAGCTCGCGGACACCGAGGAGAAGCAGATCGACGTCGCGTTCGGCTGCGCGGGCGGCGGCTCCAACCTCGCGGGCCTGACGTTCCCCCTGATCGGCCAGAACCTGCGCGAGGGCACCACCACGCGCGTCGTCGCGTGCGAGCCCGCCGCGTGCCCGTCCCTGACGCAGGGCGAGTACCGCTACGACCACGGTGACGTCGCGGGCCTGACGCCCCTGCTCAAGATGCACACGCTCGGCAAGGACTTCGTCCCCCCGGCGATCCACGCGGGCGGCCTGCGCTACCACGGCATGGCGCCCATGGTCTCGCACGCCCTGAACCTCGGGCTCCTCGAGGCGACCGCCGTGGACCAGGACACGGCGTTCCGCGGCGGCGTGGAGTTCGCGCGCGCCGAGGGCATCATCCCGGCGCCCGAGTCGACGCACGCGGTCGCGGCGGCCATCGCCTACGCGCGCACGGCGGAGTCGGACGGCCAGTCGGTGCTCATCGGCCTCTCGGGCAACGGGGTCCTCGACCTCCCGGCGTACGCCGCGTACGTCTAGGACGTTCGCCGACGACGGCGGCCGCCGGGACCTGCGCGGTGCCCGGCGGCCGCCGTCGCGGGGGATGATGGGGGCATGACCCAGCACCGACCCGCCTCCACGGTTCCCCTTCGTACGCAGCTCTCGGACCTCGCCGTCGTCGGCGGTCACGTGGTCCCCGTCGACTCCGACCCCTTCACCGGGACCGTCCTCGTGCAGGGCGGTGTGATCACCGCGCTCGGCCCGGACGTCGAGGTCCCCGAGGGCACCCCCACCGTCGACGCGACGGGCAAGTGGGTGCTGCCCGGCTTCATCGAGCCCCACGGTCACATGGGCGTGATGGAGGAGGCCGAGGGCTGGGCGGGCAACGACACCAACGAGATGACCCACCCGGACGGCTCGGCCCTGCGGGCGATCGACGCGATCAACGTCGAGGACGAGGGCTTCCGCGACGCGCTGCTCGGCGGGGTCACGAGCGCCGTGATCAAGCCCGGCTCGGGCAACCCGATCGGCGGGCAGACCCTCGCGATGAAGACGTGGGGCGGGCGCACGGTCGACGAGCAGGTCATCAGCGAGTCCGTCTCCGTGAAGTCCGCGCTCGGCGAGAACCCCAAGCGCGTCTACGGCGAGCGCAAGGAGACGCCGTCCACGCGCCTGGGGGTGGCGAAGGTCATCCGCGCGGCGTTCACGGCGGCGCAGGACTACGTCGCCAGGCGCGAGCACGCCGCGGCGAAGGGTGAGCCGTTCGATCGCGACCTCGGCAAGGAGACGCTCGCGCGCGTGCTCGCGGGGGAGCTGATCTGGGACCAGCACACCCACCGGGCGGACGACGTCGCGACGGCGATCCGGCTCGCCGAGGAGTTCGGCTACCGGCTCGTGGTGAACCACGGCACGGACGCCGCCGCGATCGCTGACGTCCTCGCGGAGAAGGGCGTGCCCGTGATCTTCGGGCCGCTCATCACGTCGCGGTCCAAGATCGAGCTGCGGGACCGGGACATCGCGAACCTCGGGCGGCTCGCGCGCGCGGGGGTCACCGTGGCGATCACGACGGACCACCCGATCGTCCCGGTGAACTTCCTCGTGCACCAGGCGTCCTTCGCCGTGAAGGAGGGGCTCGACCCCGTCACGGCCCTCGAGGCGCTCACGGTCAACCCCGCGCGCATGCTCGGGCTCGACCACCGCATCGGGGCGCTGCGGGCGGGCCTCGACGGGGACGTCGTCGTGTGGTCGGGCGACCCGCTCGACGTCACCTCGCGCGCCGAGCGCGTGTTCATCACGGGCACCGAGGTGTTCGCGTGGGACGCGGGCGCCGACGGCGGGCGCGGGGCCGGTCGGGTGCGCGAGCGGGGGGAGCGTTTCGCGCGGGGGTAGTCGGGGGTCGTCGTCGGCGGGAATGTTCTGCGTGGGCTTGCCGTTCTCCGGGGCAGATGGTTGAATAGTTAACAACATCAAGGCCAGGAGCACACTCATGCAGTTCGGCGTCTTCTCCGTCAGCGACATCACCACCGACCCCACCACGGGTCGCACGCCCACGGAGCACGAGCGGATCCGGGCGGTCGTCGAGATCGCGAAGAAGACCGAAGAGGTCGGCCTCGACGTGTTCGCGATCGGCGAGCACCACAACCCGCCGTTCTTCTCCTCCTCGCCCACCACGACGCTCGCCTACGTCGCCGCGCAGACCGAGCGCCTGCTGCTGTCGACCGCCACGACGCTCATCACCACGAACGACCCGGTGAAGATCGCCGAGGACTACGCGATGCTCCAGCACCTGTCGGGCGGCCGCGTGGACCTCATGATGGGGCGCGGGAACACCGGGCCGGTGTACCCGTGGTTCGGTCAGGACATCCGCAACGGCATCGGGCTCGCCGTCGAGAACTACGCGCTCCTGCACCGGTTGTGGCGCGAGGACGTCGTGGACTGGGAGGGCAAGTTCCGCACGCCGCTGCAGTCCTTCACGTCCACCCCGCGCCCGCTCGACGGCGTCCCCCCGTTCGTGTGGCACGGCTCGATCCGCTCCCCGCAGATCGCCGAGCAGGCCGCGTACTACGGCGACGGCTTCTTCCACAACAACATCTTCTGGAACATCGAGCACACCTCGCAGATGGTCGCGCTGTACCGCGAGCGCTTCGAGCACTACGGCCACGGTCGTGCGGACCAGGCGATCGTGGGCCTCGGCGGGCAGGTCTACCTGCACAAGAGCTCCCAGCAGGCGGTGCGCGAGTTCCGCCCCTACTTCGACGTCGCGCCCGTCTACGGTCACGGGCCGAGCCTCGAGGACTTCACGGCGCAGACCCCGCTGACCGTGGGCTCGCCGCAAGAGGTCATCGACCGCTACGCCTCGATGCGCGAGCACGTGGGCGACTACCAGCGCCAGCTCTTCCTCGTCGACCACGCGGGCCTGCCGCTCGCGACCGTCCTGGACCAGCTCGAGATCCTCGGCGGCGAGGTGGTCCCGGTGCTGCGCAAGGAGCTCGCCGTCGGACGCCCCGCGCACGTCCCCGAGGCCCCGACGCACGCCTCGCTCGTGGCCGCCGCCGGTGGCGCGCGCGACGCCACGGTCTACGGTGAGGGCGACGACGTCACGGGTGCCTCGCCCGACGCGAGCCGCGCCGACGAGCAGGTCGTGACGCGGTGAGCGAGGTCGGTCCCGAGGGCTACCGGGTGGCCGTCGTGACGGCGGGCCTGCGCGAGCCGTCCTCGACGCGACTGCTCGCCGACCGGCTCGGCGAGGCGACAGTGCTCGCCGTGACCGAGCGGGGGGAGCGGATCGAGCTCGACGTCGTCGACGTGCGCCTCCTCGCGTCGGCGATGACGAACGCCCTGCTCACCGGGGTCGAGGCCGCGGAGCTGGGCGACGCGCTGCGCCGCGTCACGGGCGCCGACGCCGTCATCGCCGTCACGCCGATCTTCTCCGGCTCCTACAACGGGCTGTTCAAGATGTTCTTCGACCTGCTCGGCGAGGATGCGCTCACGGGCACGCCCGTCCTGCTCGGCGCGACGGCGGGCACGCCGCGCCACTCGCTCGCCGTCGACCACGCCCTGCGCCCGCTCTTCGCGTACCTGCGCGCCCTCGTGGTTCCCACCGCGGTGTTCGCGGCGACGGACGACTTCGGTCAGGTGGGCCCCACCAAGCGGTCCGACGACGTCGCCCCCCTGGCCCAGCGCGTGACCCGCGCCGCCGGCGAGCTGGCGGACCTCCTGCTGTCCCGCCCCCGCAAGCGACCGACCGACCCCCTCACCGACTTCACCCCCTTCACCCACCTCATCCCCACCCCCACCCCACCCGCGAAGTAGCACCTCATCCCGCGAAGTAGCGCTCCATCCCGCGAAGTAGCGCCTCATCCCGCGAAGTAGCGCTCCATCCCGCGAAGTAGCACGTCACGGGACGGGGTGAATCTGCGCTCACGGGGTGGTTCGGGCGCCCCGGACGGGCCGATCTGCCCTAGGTTGTGGCCCGACCGGCCGCGAGCGCGGCCACAGACGAACGGAGTTGCCATGACCGAAGCAGCCGCCAACGGCGTCAGCCCCCGCAGCCGTACCGTTGCCGCCGTCCTCGCGTTCTTCCTCGGGGGCCTCGGGATCCACCGGTTCTACGTGGGCAAGATCGGCACGGGCGTCGCCCAGATCCTCACCATCGGCGGGCTCGGCGTCTGGGTCCTCATCGACTTCATCATGATCCTGGTGGGCTCGTTCAAGGACAAGGAAGAGCGCGTCCTCGCCACGTGGTGAGCTGACCCGACCAGACACGCCGCGGCGCGCGGCTCTCCCTGCGGGGCGGGTCGGGTGCCGCGGCGTCGTCGTGCCCGACGGCGAGCACCGGGCGCGACGGTCACGCGACCGGGTCCGGTCACGGGCGACCGCCGTCGTCGGCCCTCGCCCTACTCGCGTCCCTCGGCGTCCCGCGCCGCGACGAACGCGGCGACGGCGCGCTCGACGTCGGCGCGCGAGTGGGCCGCGGAGAGCTGGACGCGGATGCGCGCCTCGCCGCGCGGCACCACGGGGAAGCTGAACGCGACCACGTAGACGCCCTCGTCGAGCATCCGCTCCGCGATGCGTCCCGCGAGCGCCGCGTCCCCGAACATCACGGGCACGATCGGGTGCTCGCCGGGCAGCAGGTCGAAGCCCTCCTCCGCCATCCGGACCCGGAAGGTCGCGGCGTTCTCCGCGAGCCGTTCGCGCAGCTCGCCGGACTCGGCGACCAGGTCGAGGGCCGCGAGGGCCCCGGCCACGACGGACGGCGCGATCGTGTTGGAGAACAGGTACGGGCGGGCACGCTGGCGCAGCACGTCCACGATCTCCCGGTGCCCCGAGACGTACCCGCCGGACGCCCCGCCGAGCGCCTTGCCGTAGGTCCCCGTGACGATGTCCACGCGGTCCGCGACGCCGAGCAGCTCGGGCGTGCCGGCGCCCGTGGGGCCCGTGAAGCCCACCGCGTGCGAGTCGTCCACCATGACGAGCGCGTCGTAGCTCTCGGCGAGCTCGCAGATCTCCCGCAGCGGGGCGAGGTAGCCGTCCATCGAGAACACGCCGTCGGTCACGATCACGCGGTCGCGCGCGCCCTGGGCCTCGACGAGCCTGCGCTCGAGCTCCGCCATGTCGCGGTTCGCGTAGCGCGAGCGGGCGGCCTTCGACAGCCGGATGCCGTCGATGAGCGAGGCATGGTTGAGGGCGTCGGAGATGATCGCGTCCTCGGGCCCGAACAGCGCCTCGAACACCCCGCCGTTCGCGTCGAAGCACGAGGAGAACAGGATGGTCGCGTCCGTGCCGAGCAGTGCACTCGTGCGGCGCTCGAGCTCGAGGTGCAGGTCCTGCGTGCCGCAGATGAACCGCACGGAGGACATGCCGAAGCCCCGCTCGTCGAGCGCCTCCTTCGCCGCGGCGACCACGCGGGGGTGGTCGGCCAGGCCCAGGTAGTTGTTGGCGCAGAAGTTGAGGACCTCGCGACCGCCCGTGCGGATCGCGGCGGACTGCGGCGAGGTGATGGGCCGTTCGCGCTTGAGGGTGCCCGCCGCGTCGATCTCGTCGAGCTGGTCGCGCAGCCGTTCGCGCATCGAGGTGAACACCTAGATCTCCGTCCAGTCGAGGACCACCTTGCCGCCCGTCGCCTCGCGGGCCCGCGCGAAGCCGTCCGCCCACGCGCTCGCGGGAAGGCGGTCCGTGACGACGGTGTCGAGGGCCGCGCGCAGCGCGGGCGACTCGAGCATCGCGCTCATCGCGTTCCACGTCTCGAACATCTCCCGGCCGTACACACCGCGGATCGTGAGCATGTGGGTGACGACCTTGTCCCAGTCGACGGCGATCGGCTGGGTGGGCAGGCCGAGCATCGCGACCCGCCCGCCGTGGGTCAGGTTCTCCACCATCTCCGGCAGCGCGCTCGGGTGCCCGGACATCTCGAGGCCGACGTCGAACCCCTCCTTGAGGCCGAGCGTGCGCTGGACGTCGCGGATGCGGGTCGTGGTGACGTCGACGGCGACGTCCACGCCCACCTTCTCGGCGAGCGCGAGTCGCTGTGGGGAGACGTCCGTGATGACCACGCGGCGCGCGCCCACGTGGCGGGCCACGGCGGCGGCCATGAGCCCGATGGGTCCGGCGCCCGTGATGAGCACGTCCTCGCCCACGAGGGGGAACATCAGCGCGGTGTGCACGGCGTTGCCGAACGGGTCGAAGATCGCCGCGAGGTCCAGGTCCGTGCCCGGCTGGTGCACCCAGACGTTCGACTCGGGGAGCGTGACGAGCTGGGCGAAGGCGCCGTCGCGGTCCACGCCGATGCCGCGCGTGCGGATGCACATGTGGCGCCGCCCGGCCCGGCAGTTGCGGCACATCCCGCACACGACGTGACCCTCGCCCGACACGATCGCCCCGAGCGGGGTGTCGCCCACGCCCTCGCCGAGGCCCACGACCTCGCCCACGAACTCGTGCCCGGGGACCATCGGGGGCGCGATGTGCTCGGCGGCCCACGGGTCCCACGACTCGATGTGCAGGTCCGTGCCGCAGATGCCCGTGCGCAGCACCCGCACGAGCACCTCGCCGGGTCCCGGTTCCGGGTCCGGTACGTCGACGAGCTCGAGCCCCGGAGCGGGGCGGGTCTTGGACAGTGCCTTCATCGGACCTCCCTCGGTGCCCAGCGAGCGGGTCGCGCTGTGGGCGGAGTACCACGGTCCTCGCAGCGTACCGAGCGGTAGGGCGCGCCGTCGGACGGCTCGCTCGCCGTCGGCCCCGTCGGCCCCGCCCGCCCCGCCCATCCCGCCCACGCTCCCCGCCCGCTCCCGCGCCGGGGGCACGGTGCGCGGTTGCTGACGAATGGCGCCAGGAACCGCACACCGTGCGCTACCGCCGTTGGCCGACGGCGGGCTCTGGCGCATCGCGATCCACAGGGGCGACGGGGAGCCGAGCGGGGTTGGTGCCCGTCTCGGCACGATGCGCGCATGAGACAGCTCACGCCCGCGCAGCGCACCGTGCTCGAGAAGCAGGACCACGTCGTCTCGAGCGAGCAGCTGCTCGCCTGGGGGTTCGACCACGCGACGCTCAGTCGCCGGGTGCGCTCGGGCGCGTGGCAGCGGCTGCACCGGGGCGTCTACGTGGTGCACTCGGGGCCCGTGGACTGGCGGGCCCGTGCGCGTGGCGCCCTGCTGCTCGCCGGCCCTGAGGCAGCGTTGTCGCACCGCTCGGCCGGGTACCTGCAGCGGATCGTGGCCCGTGCACCGCGCGTCATCGAGCTGTCCGTCCCGAGCACGAGGACCCCGCCGAAGACGCCGGGCCTCACGTTCTACCGCCGAGAGCGCATGCCGTTCGTGCTCCGCAGCGGGCTACGACGAACGTACCTGCCCGAGACCGCGCTCGACCTGCTCGCGCACGCCGCGGGCACGGACGCGGCGGTGTCCGTGCTCACCGAGAGCGTCCGTGCCGGTGCGGGGCCGCAAGAGCTGCTCGAGATCGCGCGCGGGCGCGGTCGGCTGCGGTACCGGGGACTGCTCGATGAGATCTTCGGCGGGCGCGACGGGGCTGTCGAGTCGGCGCTCGAGTACCGCTACCGCCGGGACGTCGAGCGCAAGCACGGCTTGCCGCGCGCGCAGTTCCAGGTGCGGCAGGTGATCGACGGCAGGCTCATCCGTGCCGACGGCATCGATGTCGGGTTCGCCACGCGGGTCGAGCTCGACGGGCAGCTCGCGCACCCGGGTGGGCGCACGGCCCAGGACACGTGGCGGGACAACGCCGTGCTCCTCAAGGACGACGAGCGCACCATGCGGTACCGGTGGGTGCACGTCGCGGTCACGCCCTGCGACACCGCCGGCCAGGTGCTCAGCTCCCTGCGGAAGGGCGGTTACCGAGGCACCGCGCGCCGGTGCGGCCCGGGGTGCACCCTCGTGCTGAGTGGTTACTGACGTCATCTGTCAGTAACCGCACACCCAGACGCCCGTCCGCAGCCCGGGCGCCCGGGTCAGGGCTCGGTGAGCTTCGCGACGAGGTGCTCGGGCACCGGCTCGTAGTGCGAGAACTCCGTGGTGAACACGCCGTGCCCACCCGTGAGCGAGCGCAGGTCCGCGACGTAGCGCGTCAGCTCGGCCTCGGGCACCAGGGCCTCGATCTCGCACACGTCGTGCTCGAGGCTGTTGGTGGTCGCGATCCGCCCGCGACGCGAGGACAGGTCGCCCATGACGTCGCCCTGCTGCGCACCCGGGACGCGCACGGTGAGGCGGCACACGGGCTCGAGCACCGTGGTCCCGATCTTCGCGAGCGCCTCCTTGACCCCGTGCGCGGCGGCCGTGCGGAACGCCATCTCCGAGGAGTCGACCGAGTGGTACTTGCCGTCGTAGACCTCGACCTCGACGTCCACGACCTCGAAGCCGTGCAGGCCGCCCGCGGCCATGGCCTCGCGGGCCCCGCGCTCGACGGCCGGGATGAAGTTGCGCGGGATCGCCCCGCCCACCACGGAGTCCTTGAACGCGATGCCCGCGCCGCGTTCGCGCGGGCCGATCCGCAGCTGCGCCACGGCGAACTGCCCGTGCCCGCCGGACTGCTTCTTGAGACGCCCCTCGGCCTCGACGGTGCGCGTGATCGTCTCGCGGTAGGCGACCTTGACGGGCTCGGTCGTGACGTTGACGCCGAACTTGCGGGCGAGCCGCTCGAGCGCGACGGTGACGTGCACGTCGCCCAGCCCCCGCAGGACGGTCTGCCCGGTGCCGGCCTCGCCCACACGCTCGACCAGGAGCGTGGGGTCCTCCGCGACGAGCTTGGCGAGCGAGCCGGACAGCTTGTCGTCGTCGGACTGCGTCACGGGGTTCAGCGCGAGGGCGAACGGCGTCGTCCGCGGAGCGAGGCCGCGGAACTCGAACGGCACCTTGCCCCCGGCGAGCACGCTGCCCGTGGGCGAGCCCGCGAGCTTCGGTGCCGCCGCGATGTCCCCGGCCACGACGGCGCTCGCGGGCACGTGCTCCTTGCCGCGCAGGTGGAACAGCCCGTGGAGCCGCTCCTCGACACCGGTCGACGCGTTGACGAGTCGCTGGTCGTTGCGCACCGTCCCGGAGAGCACCTTGAACAGGGAGAGCTGGCCCACGAAGGGGTCGCTCACGGTGCGGAACACGAGGAGCGCGGGCTCGCCGTCGGGGTCTGCCTCGACGGCCACCTCGGCGTCGCCCGCGTGCAGCGTGGCGGGGCGGTCGGCGGGCGCGGGGCCGAGCTCGCACAGGTAGTCCGCGAGCTGGTCGACTCCCACCTCCGTCAGGGCAGAGCCGAGCAGGACCGGGAACGCCGTGCCCGCGAGCACCTCGTGCGCGAGGCTCACCTCGAGCTCGGTCGCGCTCGGCACGTCGCCGGACAGGTACTTCTCGAGGGCGTCGTCGTCGCCCGAGACGATCTCCTCGGTGACCTGCTCGTGCAGCGCGTGCTGCTCGTCCGCGACGCTCTCGGGGGTGGTGGCCTCGCTCGGGTGCCCCTCGCCGTCGTAGTCGAAGGAGCGCTCGGTCAGGACGTCGGCCACCCCGTGCAGCGTCTCTTCCTCCCCGATCGGCAGCTGCAGCGGCACCACGCCCGCGCCGAACTTCGCCTGGAGCTCGGCGAGCACGGTGTGGAAGTCGGCGCGCGGCCGGTCCTCCTTGGTGACAAAGATCAGCCGCGGGATCCCCGCGGCTTCGCACTGCGCCCACACCTGCTCGGTGCCGACCTCCACGCCGTCGACGGCGCTCACCACCACCACGGCGAGGTCCGCGACGGCGAGGGCCGCGTCGACCTGCCCCGCGAAGTCGGCGAACCCGGGGGTGTCGATGAGGTTGACCTTGTGGACCGCCCCGTCCGGGGCCTTCCACTCGAACGGCGCGAGGTTGGCGGACAGCGAGATGCGATGGGCGATCGCCTCGGGCTCGTGGTCGGTCACCGTGGAGCCGTCCTCGACCCGACCGGGGCGCGCCACGGCACCGGCCTGGTGCAGCAGCGCCTCGGCGAGCGTCGTCTTGCCGGAGCCCGCGTGCCCCACGAGGGCGACGTTGTGGATCCGGGGCGTCGTTGCCTTGTCCATGCGAGCTCTCCTTCGTCGGAGCGGTGCCTGGTCAAATGCTAGCCAGCACCCCGCGACGGGGCAGGACCTAGGTCGGGGCCGCTCCGCGCGGCCCAGGGCTAAGGGCGAAGGGGCCGACGACGGCGTCCGACGACGACGGCGCACCCCCGCGACCGTGCACCAGGGCGAGCGTGCTCAGTCGGAGAAGTTCTGCGTGAAGTACCACCCGTGCCTGGATCGAGCGACGCCGATCCCCGTCGTCGTGTAGTGCGTGCCGAGGATGTTGGCGCGGTGCCCGCTCGACCTGAGCCAGAGCCTGACGATGCGCTTGGCGAGCTTCTTGGGCGTGCCGGTCGCTGACGTCCACGCGACGTTCTCGCTCGCTCGCGTCCACCCGCGCGGGATCTGGCTCGCGTAGCTGGGGTTGTGGGCCAGCTCGCCGCGTCGGGCCTGCGTGGCCGACCACCGCCGTGCCACCTTGACGATCGTGGTCGAGCGCTCGAGCTTCTTCAGGCCCGCCCTCGCGCGCGCCTTGTTCACCCGGACGAGCACGTACTTCTCGATCAGGCGGTGCTTCTTCTTCGCCGTGGTGACGCGCGTGGTCGAGGCCGTCGGGACGATGTTCGCGGCGGACGTGGTGTGCCCCGCGGGCGCCGTGGCCGTGGCGGGGGGAGCGAGGGCGCCGGTGGTGAGCAGGGCGGCGAGAGCGAGCGTCGCGGTGACGTGAGTGCGCATGGGTCTCCGTTCGTGGGCGGGCCATACCACCTCTTGAGACTGTGATCGGCCTCGCCGCGCCGCAACTTGAGAAGTTTCTCCCGACTCGTCCGAAGAGGCGCGGTCGGGCGCGGGGGCGGTCTGGGCGTGCGCACGGGACATTTCGGGCCGATACTCGGGCCGAGGGACTCGCCCACCCGGGTGAGTCCTCTCGGGTGAGACGCGACCGACGAAGTTCGCACACCAGACACTTCGCCGTCATCGCGCCCGCCTAGGTTCCGGATGTCAGCCACGAGCGAGGAGATCACGGTGTCCCGATTGCGCAGCTCTCAGATCCATGGAAGGTCGCGGCCACGCCGGTTCGCGGCCGTGGCGGCGGTGGCCGTCGCCGTCGGCCTCGTCGGGTTCCAGCCCGCGGTCGCAGCCCCCGACGGTTCGGGGGTCGTCATCAACGAGGCGTTCCTCTCCGGGGGCAGCGCCGGTGCGGCGTTCAACGAGAAGTTCGTCGAGCTGTACAACCCCACCGACTCCGACGTGAGCCTCGACGGCTGGTCGCTGCAGTACCGCAGCGCGACCGGCACGGGGACATTCACGGGCGTCACCCCGCTGAGCGGCACGATCGCCGCGGGCGGCTACTTCCTCGTCTCGGGCGGCTCGAACGGCACCAACGGGGCCGACCTGCCCACCCCGGACGTCGACGGCACCATCAACCCGTCCGGCACCACCGGCACGATCCTGCTCGCGAACGTCGCCACGGCGCAGTCGCTCGCGCCGGGCTCGGTCACCACGGGGGGCGCCGTCGTCGACCTGCTCGGCTACGGCGCGTCCAACACCTTCGAGACGGCGCTCGCCGCCGCTCCGTCCAGCAACACGAACGCACCGTCCTTCAACCGCACCGACGGCGTCGACACGGACAACAACCTCGCGGACTTCACGCTGCTGTCCACGATCACGCCCACGGCCTCCGCAGGTGGGGTCGTCGACCCCGGTGACCCCGACCCGCTCGCGCTGTCGATCGCCGAGATCCAGGGCACGGGCGCCGCGAGCCCCGTCGTCGGCGAGCTCGTCACCACCTCGGGCGTCGTGACGGCGGCGTACCCGACCGGTGGGTTCGACGGCTTCTACCTCCAGACGGCGGGCACGGGCGGTGAGCTCGACGGGGACCACGACGCGTCTGACGCGGTGTTCGTCTACGGCGCGACGGACGTCGAGATCGGCGACCACGTCGCGGTCACGGGCACCGTCACCGAGTTCTACGGGCTGACCGAGATCACGGTGACGCCGGCCTCGGTCGAGGTGCTCACCGAGCCCGCCGAGGCCGTCGAGCCCGTCGTCACGACGTACCCGCGTACCGACGCCGAGCGCGAGGTGCTCGAGGGCATGCTCCTCGACGTGCAGGGCGACGTCGTCGTCTCCGACCCGTACCCCACGAACCAGTACGGCGAGATCGTCCTCGCGGCCGGCACGAGCCCGCTCGTGGTCCCGACGGACCTCGCGGACCCGGGCAGCGCCGCGCAGGCCGACCTCATCGCGGACAACGCGGCGCGCCGCGTGGTGCTCGACGACGGCGCCTCGATCAACTTCCTGTCGAGCGCCGACGGCGGAGCGAACAAGAACCTCCCGGTCCCGTACCTGTCGCTCACCGAGCCGGTGCGCTCGGGAGCTGCGGTGACGTTCACGCGCCCCGTCGTGCTCGACTACCGCAACGACGCGTGGAAGCTCCAGCCGACCACCCAGCTCACGCCGGACAACGCCGGATCGGTGCAGCCCGCGACCTTCGCCAACACGCGCACGGCGGCACCCGAGGACGTCGGGGGCGACGTGAAGATCGCGACGTTCAACGTCCTGAACTACTTCACGACGACGGGCGACCAGCTGCCGGGCTGCACCTTCTACACCGACCGTGAGGGCAACCCGATCACGGTGAGCGGCGGCTGCGACGCGCGCGGGGCCGCCGACGCGGAGAACCTCGCGCGCCAGGAGGCGAAGATCGTCGCGGCGATCTCCGCGCTCGGGGCGGACGTCGTCGGGCTCGAGGAGATCGAGTCGTCGACGCGTTTCGGCACGCCGCGCGACGCGGCGCTCGCGGCGCTCGTGGACGCGCTCAACGCGGCGCAGGGCCCGGGGACCTGGGCGTTCGCCCCGTCCCCGGCGGCGGTCCCCGCGAGTGACGACGTGATCCGCACGGCGTTCATCTACCGGCCCTCCGTGGTCGAGCTCGTGGGCGGGTCCGTGATCCTCGACGGTTCGGCAGCGTTCTCGAACGCTCGCGCGCCGCTCGCCCAGGCGTTCGCGCCGGTCGGGGACGCCGACGGTGTGTTCCTCGCCGTCGTGAACCACTTCAAGTCCAAGAGCGCGAGCGGCGCGACGGGCGCCGAGGCGGACCAGGGCGACGGGCAGGGTGCCTGGAACCCCTCGCGCGTGGCCCAGGCCACGGCGCTCGTCGACTTCGCGGACCAGGTCGCGAGCGACGTGGGCACCGAGCATGTCTTCCTGCTCGGTGACTTCAACTCCTACGGCCACGAGGACCCGGTCAAGGTCCTCGAGGCGGCGGGCTTCGTCGACCAGGGGCCGAGGTCGGGCGAGTCGACGTACGTGTTCGGGGGAGAGGTCGGGTCGCTCGACCACGTCTTCGCCTCCGCGGCGGCGGACGCGACCGTGACCGGCGTGGACGTGTGGAACATCAACGCGGTCGAGGCGCTCGCGCTCGAGTACTCGCGCTACAACTACAACGTCCGTGACCTCTACGACGCCTCGTTGTACCGGTCCTCCGACCACGACCCCGTGATCGTCGGCTTCGACGTCGTCGACCCGGGACCAACCGCCCCGCTCGAGTCCACGACGTCGCTCGTCCTGACGCCCGACACGGTCTCGCACACGGAGACGACGGTGGCGATCGCCCAGGTGGTCACCGACGGACCTGTCGCGACGGGCACTGTCGAGTTCCGGATCGACGGGAGTGTGATCGGCACCGTCGAGCTCGTCTCGGGGCTCGCGGGGATCACGGTGGGTGGCAAGCTCACGAAGGGCCGCGCGTACGAGGTCACCGCGCGGTACCTCGGGTCTACCGAGGTGGCGGGCTCGAGCGCCTCGGCGACGCTCACGGTCACGGGCAAGGGGCCCAAGCCCCCGAAGCCGCCGAAGGAGCCCAAGCCGCCGAAGGCGCCGAAGTCACCGAAGGCGCCGAAGCCGAAGCCCGAGCGGCCGCGGCCGCCGCAGCCTCCGGGCGCACCGATCTGGTGCTGACGGCGCGGTGACGTCCGCGGGGGCCGTGCGCTCAGCGTGCGGCCCCCGCGGGACGCCCGGGCGGTGACAGGTCCTGGCTAGAATCGATTCGATCGACTCGAGCAGCGCCGCACCAGGAGAGACCATGCCCACCACGTTCGCCATCGTCGGCTCCGGCTGGCGCTCGCAGTTCTTCCTCCGGCTCGCCCAGGCGGCACCCGAGCACCTGCGGGTCACCGCGGTCGCCACGCGCAGCGCCGAGCGGGGCGAAGAGGTCACGGCCGAGTGGCACGTGCCGACCGTCCGCACGGTGGCCGAGCTCGTCGCGACCCGTCCCGACTTCGTGATCGCGGCCGTGCCGTGGGGCACGATGCCCGGCACGGTGCGCGAGCTGGTCGAGGCGGGGGTTCCCGTGCTCGCGGAGACGCCGCCGGCGCCGGACGCGGACGGGCTGCGCTCGCTGTGGGGCGACGTGGGTGCGAGCGGCCTGGTCCAGGTGGCCGAGCAGTACCTGCTCATGCCCGGTCACGCGGCCCGGCTCGCCGTCGCGCGCTCCGGGGCGATCGGGACGCCCACGCACGTCCAGGTGTGCTCGACGCACATGTACCACGCGACCTCGCTGATCCGCGGGTTCCTCGGCGCGGGCTTCGACCCCGTGACCGTGACGGCCCGTGACCTCGTGGCGCCGCTCGTGGACCCGCTCACGCCCGCCGGCTGGACGGGTGACGAGACGCCCAAGGACGCGACCCAGTCGATCGCGGTCCTCGACTTCGGCGAGGGGCGTTCGGGGGTGTACGACTTCACCTCCAACCAGTGGTGGAACCCGCTCCTGTCGCGGCGGATCGTGGTGCGGGGCACCGCCGGGGAGATCGCCGACGACGCGGTGACGCACCTCGTGGACCCCGTCACGCCCATCACGTCCCACCTCGAGTACCGGCGCGCCGGGATGGACCTCAACCTCGAGGGAGTCGACCTGCGCACCATCGCCTTCGAGGGAGAGGTGGTCTACCGCAACCCGTTCGTCCGCTCGGGGCTCTCGGAGGACGACATCGCGGTGGCGGAGCTGCTGGTCCAGACGGGCGCGTGGGCGCGCGACGAGGGGCCCGAGCCGTACCCGCTCGCCGAGGCGTGCCAGGACCACCTCATCGCGCTCGCGATCGGGCAGTCCGCGCGCGAGCGGCGCGAGGTCGTGGTCGAGCGGGAGGCGTGGGCGCACTAGCCCACGCACGGACCGGTGGCGAGCGCTACGGGGTGAGGTCGAGCGTGAACGTGTCCCCGTGGCGCGTGAAGCCGATGCGCTCGTAGTACGGCGCGGCCATCGCCTCGGGCACCTGGATGTGCGTGAACCCTTGCGCCGCGAGCGTCGCGCCCCGGCGGAACACGAACTCGCCCGGCGTGAAGTCGCGGTAGCGCTCGGTGACGTAGTCGAGCTCGACGATGCCGGTGCCGCCGGGGGCGGGCCGGAGCGCGACGACGCCCACCGTCTCGGTGCCGCGCAGCACGAGGAACATCCGCAGGGGAGTGCCGTCGGTCAGGTCGATCCTGCCGTCGAGGGCGAGGCGGTCGGCGTCGAGGTGGGAGTTGAACGCGGCGACGTCGCTCGCGTGGCGGCGCAGGAAGTGGCGCGCGTAGACCTCGTCCGGGGCGACCTCGAGGATCTCGTAGCTCGCCTCGTCGTGGCGCGAGGTGAGGAGCCGGCGCAGGTACACGAGGTTGATGACCGCGAGCACGGCGTTGAGCGCGACCATGGGCCACACCTGGAGCACGAGGTTGTAGGCGACGAGCAGCGCGGAGCCGACGAAGTTGATCAGCCGCAGCCGCAGGATCCTGCTCTGCAGCAGCGACCACACGAGGATGGCGGACCCCGTCCATCCGAGGACCTCGAGCCACGTCGCTGCATCCATCGCTGCAGCGTACGACGCCGCGGCGCGCCGTGCGGCCCGTCAGGGGACCGGACGCACGGTCAGCCGTGCGCCTCGTTCGGGGCCGTCGGCTCGTCGATCGCGACCACGTGCTCGCTCGCCGAGGCGAGCAGCTCGGGCGCGGAGACCATGGAGAGCGCTGCCTCCACGGGCGGTGCCCCGTCGAGATCGCCGTCGACCACCCCGAGGTCCGCGAGCCGTCGCGCGCTGACGAGCACGCGACGCTCCATCGAGCCGACCGTCTCGTTGTAGGCGCTCGCCGCCGTGCCGAGCGCCCGGCCGAGCTTGGTGAGGTGCCCGCCCATCGTGGCCAGGCGCGAGTGCAGCTCCTTGCCGAGCGTGAGGACCTGCTGCGCGTTCTCCGCGAGGGCCTCCTGGCGCCACGAGTACGCGACCGTCCGCAAGAGGGCGAGGAGCGTGGTGGGGGTGGCGAGGATGACGTTCTTCGCGATCGCGTACTCGAGCAGGCCCGGGTCCTCGTCGAGCGCAGCGGCGAGGAACGCCTCGGCGGGGACGAACATGACCACGAACTCCGGCGCGGGGGAGACCTGGTCCCAGTACGCCTTGCTCGCGAGGTCGTCGACGTGCCCCTTGAGGTGGCGGGCGTGCGCCGCGAGCCGGGCCGTGCGGGTCTGCTCGTCGCCCGACTGCTGGGCGTCGAGGTAGCCGAGGAACGGTGCCTTCGCGTCGACCACCACGTTCTTGCCGCCCGCGAGGTGCACCACGAGGTCGGGGCGCACGAGGCCGTCGTCGGACCGGAAGGACGGTTGCTCGGTGAAGTCGACTCGCTCGAGCATCCCCGCCGCCTCGACCACGCGCCGCAGCTGCAGCTCGCCCCACGCGCCCCGCGTCTGGGCCGAGCGCAGGGCAGTGACGAGCTGGCTCGTCTCGCCGCGCAACAGCTCGGAGGTCTGGCGCATCTGGGTGACCTGCTCGGCGAGCGTGCTGTGGCTCGCGATCCGCGCCTTCTCCGCGTCCGTGACCTGCGCTCGCACGGCGTCGAGGGTCTTCGCGAGCGGGTCCACCATGGCCCGCACGGCCTCTTCGCGCTGGGCGAGCTGGGCGTCGTGGCGCTGGTCCGCGCGCGCGAGCGACTGTCCCGCGAGGGCGAGGAACTGCTCGTTGTTCTGGCGCAGCGCCTCGGCCGCGACGGCGCTGAACCGTTCGCTCGCCGTGGTGCGCTCGGCCTCGAGCGCGGCGCGCGCCGATGCGGCCCTGAGCTGTGCGGCGTGCACGTTCGCCTGGGCGCGCTGGGCGGCGAGCAGCCAGCCCACCACGAGGCCGACGGCGAGGGCGACGGCTCCCACGAGGATCTCCATGTCGCCCACGCTGCCACGAGGGTCTGACACTCCCCGTCAGGCCAGCAGCTTGCGCAGGGTGTCGAGCTTGCGGGTCGTGACGTGCTCCTTCACGCGCGCGGTGCCGATCAGCACGCCGAACATGCTCGACGTGGTCTGCCCCTTCGGGGTGCGCCAGTACAGCCCGAGCTCCGCGGGAGCGACGGACTCGGTCGCGGGGTCGAGCCCGTCCGCCGCCGCGAGGAGCTCGGCCCGCACCGCGTCGTCGTCCACGAGCACGAGGTAGTGGTGCTCGTCCGGGGCGGCCTCGCCCCACGGCGCGTGGGCGAGGCACCGTTCCACGGCGTCGGCCGGGACCACCTGCACGACGGCGGGGTACCCGAACTCGTCCGACATGAGCTGCTCGACGAGCGCGCGCACCCGGGGGACGCCGTCGGCCCCGCGACCGCCGTCGGACATCCCCGACGGCGCCGTGAAGGCGACGTTCCCCGAGGCCAGGACCGTGCGGACTCCGGTGAACCCGGCGCCCTCGAGGAGCGCGCGCAACCGGGCCATGGGCACCACGCGGCCACCTACGTTGATCCCGCGCGGGAATGCCAGCAGCTGCATGGGTCCCACGCTAGCCACGGGCGCCGACGCTCGCGGGGGCGGGCCGCCCGTAGACTTCCGCCCATGGCCCTCACTCTCGGCATCGTCGGCCTGCCCAACGTCGGCAAGTCGACCCTGTTCAACGCCCTGACCCGCGCGACCGTGCTCGCGGCGAACTACCCGTTCGCGACGATCGAGCCCAACGTCGGCGTGGTCCCGCTGCCCGACCCGCGCCTCGCGCAGCTCGCGGAGGTGTTCGGCTCGGAGAAGATCATCCCCGCGACCGTGTCCTTCGTGGACATCGCGGGCATCGTGCGCGGCGCGAGCGAGGGCGAGGGGCTCGGCAACCAGTTCCTCGCCAACATCCGCGAGGCGGACGCGATCTGCCAGGTGGTGCGCGTGTTCGCCGACGGCGACGTGGTGCACGTCGACGGCCGAGTGAGCCCGGCGGACGACATCGAGACGATCAACACCGAGCTCATCCTCGCGGACCTGCAGACCCTCGAGAAGGTCGTGCCACGGCTCGAGAAGGACGTGCGCAACCGCCGCGCGGAGCCCGAGGACCTCGCCACGGCGCAGGGTGCCCAAGAGCTCCTCGAGGCCGGCACCACGCTCTTCGCCGGCGCCGCGAAGGCGGGGCTCGACCCCGAGCGCGTCGCGAAGCTCCAGCTCATGACCTCCAAGCCGTTCGTGTACGTCTTCAACGCCGACGACGACGTCCTGGCCGACGCCGAGCGCCAGGCCGAGCTGCGCGCCCTGGTGGCTCCCGCGGACGCGATCTTCCTCGATGCGAAGTTCGAGTCCGAGCTCGTCGAGCTGACCCCCGAGGAGGCGACGGAGATGCTCGAGGCCAACGGGCAGAGCGAGTCCGGGATGGACCAGCTCGCCCGCGCCGGCTTCCACACGCTGGGCCTGCAGACCTACCTCACGGCCGGGCCCAAGGAGGCGCGGGCGTGGACCATCAAGCAGGGCTGGACCGCGCCCCAGGCCGCGGGCGTGATCCACACCGACTTCCAGAAGGGCTTCATCAAGGCCGAGGTCATCGGCTTCGAGGACCTCGTCGAGGCGGGGTCGGTGGCCGCCGTGCGCGCCGCGGGCAAGGCGCGCATGGAGGGCAAGGACTACGTCATGCGCGACGGCGACGTGGTGGAGTTCCGGTTTAACGTCTAGCGTTAATGACGTCAGACGTTATAGAGTTCTCGTGTGATCAGATCGTTCGCCGACCGCGACACCGAGAAGGTCTGGCGTCGCGAACCGGCGAAGCGACTCGATCCCCGCATCCATAAGGCCGCGAACCGCAAGTTGCACCTGCTCGACGCTGCAACGACATTGGACGCCCTGAGAGTGCCGCCCGGGAATCGCCTCGAGGCGCTCAAGAGAGATCGATCGGGGCAGCACAGCATCCGGATCAACGACCAGTGGCGGATCTGCTTCCGTTGGACCGATGCCGGTGCTGAGGATGTGCAGATCGTGGACTACCACTAGGAGGAGAGATGGCCGAGAAGCTCTACCCGCCGATCCATCCTGGTGAAGTCCTGATGGAGGACTTCATCGAGGGGTTCGGCATCACGCAGAACAAGCTTGCGGTGTCGATCGGCGTCCCGCCCCGGCGGATCAACGAGATCGTGCACGGCAAGCGTGCGATCACGGCGGACACGGCGCTACGGCTCGGTCGGTACTTCGGGATCGAGCCGCAGTTCTGGCTGAACTTGCAGACCCGTTACGACCTAGAGGTTGCAGAGGATCGAACGGCGGCGCAGATTGATGCGATCACCCCGCTGGTGGTGGCGTGACCCTCGCCGGTGACGACGATATGGATGCCCTGTTCGGGTAGCACCGACATGCTGTGCGGCGCCGAGGCGGAGTGCGTCGCGGCACTTTTCGCCGGGATCCCAGAGTCCAACGCCGAGTACGTCGAGGCTGCGCGGATCAAGGAAACCTGGACTGTGCGTGACGTCGAGGGGCAGGCCGTCGGCGTGACGCTGGTGGATCGGCACTTTCCCTGGGTTGCGGAGACCCACCTGACTGTGGTGAAGCGGTCGGCTCACGGGACCGGGGTCGGGACCGCGATGCTGGCGGCGAGGGGTGCGCCCGCAAGCGTCACTTCTACGAGAAGTTTGGGTTCCGGGCCCTTGAGGAGACCGGCCTCTGGGGAGCGGGTGCACCATGCCTGATCATGGTCACGCCACTCGACGAACCCGGGGCGAAGCAGCATCGACACCTCGACCGACCGGTGATAGCGCGATATCATGGTCGAGGAGGTGGTTGAGGTGTCGAACGTTCTCATCAGGGGACTCAGCGACGAGGCCGTGGCCCGCATCGACGCCGAGGCGGGAGCGCTCGGATTGTCCCGGAACGAGTTCTTGCGCAGGAAGCTTGAGGGTGAAGCGACGGCACGCGATCGCGTCGCTGTGACGAGCGAGGACTGGCGACGGTCGGCAGGCATCTTCGCAGACCTCGCTGATCCTGCGGTCATGGATGACGCGTGGCGGTGACGAGCTGGCTCATCGACAAGTCCGCGTACGCGCGGATGCAGGCGGGGCAGGCAGCCGAGATCGATGCATGGAACTCCCGGATCGAGCGCGGACTCGTCAAGTTGTCGACGATCACGCGGCTTGAGCTGGGGTTCTCGGCGCGGTCGGGTGAAGCGGGGCGTGCGGCGTTCGGTCTCCCGCCGCTGTCGATGATGCCCGTCGAGCATCTGACACCGGCGATGGAGGATCGCGCCTTCGAGGTGCAGATGCTCCTCGCTGACCGAGGGCAGCATCGTGCCCCGTCGATCCCGGATCTGCTGATCGCGGCGACTGCGGAGAAGGCCGGGCTGACCGTGCTTGCTGTCGACAAGGACTTCGACCTCATCGCGGAGATCACCGGTCAGCCGGTTGAGACCCTCGCCGGTGGGCAACGCGGAGGTCTCTGAGCTCGGGGAATCGCTGGCGGGGCATGGATGGTGCGTCGACTCGGAGAAGAGGGCTTCGAGGGCCCGGCCTGATCGGGTGCGGCACCGAGGAGCTCATCGCAGTAGACGATTCCTACGGCGGGGACGCGAACCCTCGAGGACCTCCCTCTTGATCGTGGCGTGACCGTTGCCGTCGCCGGCGACGGCGACATGGATGCTGCGGTCGGACAGCGCCGACTTGTGGTGCGGCAGCGCCATGGCGGGTCCGGCGATCGGGATGACCTTCCGAGCCCGCGCAGCATAGGTCAGCACATGCTGTATGGTCAGCACATGCTGACTATTGCATCGCGCGTGGACGTGATGAACCGGCTCGGCCGGGCCATGGCCGACCCGACTCGTTCGCGCATCCTGCTGTCCCTCCTCGACGAGCCGGGCTATCCGGCCAGGCTTGCCCGAGACCTGGACCTCACCCGCACCAACGTGTCGAACCACCTCGCGTGCCTGCGAGGCTGCGGGATCGTCGTCGCCGAGCCCGAAGGGCGCCAGACGCGATACGAGATCGCCGACCCCCATATCGCCGCGGCGCTCACTGCGCTGGTGGACGTGACGCTCGCCGTCGACGAGAGCGTGCCGTGCATGGACCCCGAGTGCTCCGTGCCGGGGTGCTGCGGCTCCCAGGGCCACGGTGACGACGGCGGTCGCTGACGAGCGGTCTGCCGTGCTGCGCCGACGTATCCGGTGCGTCGCGGCGGTCACGATCACCTGGAACGTGATCGAAGCGGCCGTTGCGCTCACGGCCGGCCACGCTGCGTCGTCGGCCGCGCTCATCGGCTTCGGGCTCGCCGCCTACGTGAGCGTCGACGCCCTGCTGTCGTTGCTCGGGCTGCGCGAGGCCGAGCACTCACCGCGGACTCGAAGCAGACGTTGATCTGCACCTACCTGTCTGCGGCGTTGCTGGCGGGGCTCGTGCTCAACAGCCTGCTCGGCTGGCATGGGCGGACTCCGTGGCCGCGCTGGTGATCGCTGTGCTCGCCGTCCGGGAAGGCATCGAGGCGTGGAGAGGTGACGCTTGCTGCGTCGTGCCGGTCGCCGTGCTCACGGGGGACCGCGAGGTCGAGGAGTGTGAGGATGGCTGCTGCGAGGGCGAGGCGACGGTGATGGCCCCGTCGGCCGGATCACGGGCGAGCTCGCCGAGCACCGCGCGCCGTCATCGGAGAGACCGACATGGCTGACTTCAAGGACGAGCTCTCACCCGAGCTGGTGCGGTCCCTCGCGACCGACCTGGCGCGCGCGTGGGACGGCTTCGACCCCGAGCGGTTCATCGCCCTCGCGGTGGACGGCCTCGAAGCGCTCGAGATGAAGGCGCGCATCCGCCACATCGCCGCCGCGCTCGCCGCATGCATGCCGCCGGATGCCCACGATGCCGCGAGTGCGATCCGCACCGCCCTGGCGAACGAGGGACTGGGTGGCTGGGCATCGCAGCCGGTCGACGAGTACGTCGCCACGACCATGATCGACCGGCCCGACGTCGGGCTCGGCCTGCTCGCCGACCTGACGTCGCGCCACACCGCCGAGTTCGCCATCCGCGAGTTCATCGACAAGCAGCACGACGTCGCGATGCGGCACCTGCGGGCCTGGACGACGCATCCCGACGAGCACGTGCGACGTCTCGTCTCGGAGGGGACCCGCCCGCGGCTGCCGTGGGGCCAGCGGCTGACCCGCTTCATCGACGACCCGGCCCCGGCACTGCGGCTGCTGGACGAGCTTTTCGACGACGAGTCGCTCTACGTGCGTCGCTCCGTGGCCAACCACCTCAACGACGTCAGCAAGGACCATCCTGAGCTGGCCAGGGCCACGGCGAGGCGCTGGGCGGCGGCGAGCACGCACGGCGACTTCGTCGCACGGCACGGCCTGCGCACGCTCGTCAAGAGGGGGGACGCCGAGGCGCTGGGCATCCTCGGCTTCGACCCGGACGCCGTGATCGCGGTCGACGGCGTGAGGTGCTCGCCGACCGAGATCGAGATCGGCGAGGAGATCGTGATCGAGCTCGCGTTGACCGCCGAGACGGACGTCCGAGCGGTCGTGGACTACGTCGTGCACCACCAGGGAGCGCACGGGCCGAAGCCGGGCAAGGCCTTCACGCTGAGCGTGCGCACGCTGGCCGCCGGTGAGCGCGTCGTCCTCGTTCGCCGCCACCGGTTCGCGCACGTCGCCTCGCGGCGCATCCACCCCGGTCCGCACCGCATCGAGATCCAGGTCAACGGTCGCGTCCGTTCGTCGCTCGAGGTGACCGTCACCGAGACGACCGCGCGGGCGCGTTGACGATGGCCGGGGATCGCGGCCGACTCACCCGAACCGCACGAACGTCCGGACCGGCGGGTCGAGCTCACCGGCCTCGGTGAAGGCCATCGCCTCGTAGAACGCGCGCAGCGACGGGTCGTCGTCGGTGAGCAGGACCTTCTGGCGCACGTCGTCGTACGGAGCGAGCGCCCGCCGGAACAGCTCGCGCCCCACGCCGCGGCGCTGCGAGCCGGGCGCCACCAAGAGATCCTGCAGGTACACGATGGTGAGCCCGTCACCGACCACGCGTGCGAGCCCGATCAGCGCTCCGTCCTGGCGCGCGGTCACGAGCCGCAAGGATGCCTCGACCGCGGCGACCAAGCGGTCCGGGTCGCGCGTGTAGGCCGACCACCCCACGCTCGCGTAGAGCGCGACGAGCTCGGCTCGGGTCGGGGCGTGGGCGGAGTCGTAGACGACGTCCAGGAGAGTCACGGCATGGACCGTACCCCGGGTCGCGGGCGTCCGGGGCGGAGACCACGTCGCGGGCCCGGTAGCGTCTGGCCCACCCCTCGACCGTCAGGAGAACGACATGACGTCACCGGTGACGGTGCGCCCGTGCGCCGCCGAGGACGTCGCGGTGATCGCCGCGACCGAGCCGCCGGGCGCGAGCGTCGCCGAGCGTCTCTTCGCCCGCCAGGAGAGCGGCGAGCTCATCTACCTCGTCGCGTGGGTCGGTGACGTCCCGGTGGGCCACGGCGCGCTCACCCTCGCCCCGCCGCGCGAGCTGCGGCACCTGCACGTCGTCGAGCAGCACCGCGGCCGCGGCGTGGGCTCGGCGATCGTCCGGGCGGCGGAGGAGGCGAGCGTTGACGCCGGCACGTTGAGCATCGGCGTCGCGCTCGACAACCCGGACGCGCGGCGGCTCTACGAACGCCTCGGCTTCCGGGGGACGGGGGAGCTCACGACGACGACGTACACCTACGTCGACGACGACGGCGAGCACGAGGCGACCGAGACCGACGAACGACTCGTCAAGCAGCTCGCGGGCGCCGACGTCGGCCCTGGATAGGCTCCGAGCGTGACCGACGAGACCCGCACCCTGCTGCGAGCGCTACCCTCCCTCGCTGGCGCACCCCCGGCGCTGGACCTCGACGCGCTCCCTGAGACACCGACCGATCTCTTTCTCGCGTGGTTGGACGAGGCGATCCGTGCTGGGGTGCCCGAGCCGCACGCCATGACGCTCGCTACGGTGTCCGACGACGGCCCCGACGGGCGGGTCCTGCTCCTCAAGGACGTCGACGCGCGCGGCTGGGCGTTCGCGAGCGAGCGCTCGAGCGCGAAGGGCGACCAGCTCGCGGCGCGCCCCGCGGCAGCCTTGACGTTCTGGTGGCAGCCGCTCGTCCGTTCCGTGCGGGTGAAGGGGCCGGTGGTCGAGGCGCCCGTTGGGGAGAGCCTCGCGGACCTGCGCGCACGGCCGCTCGAGGCGCAGCAGCGCACCTCGCCGGAGGACTGGACGCTCTGGCGCGTGGCGGCGACGCATGTGGAGTTCTGGCAGGGTTCGCCCGACCGCCGCCACGTGCGGGTGCACTACGAGCGCCCGGCGGGAGCCGACGGGCCCTGGATCCTGTCGAGGTGAACCAGCCTTCGCCACGGACCCGGCGAGCGGCCGCCGTCTACGGCGCGGCGCTGGCCGTCTACTTCGTGGCCGTGGTGCACCGCACGGCGCTCGGGGTCGCGGGGGTCGAGGCGCTCGACCGCTTCGACACGCAGGCCACCGGGCTCGCACTGCTCTCCGTGATGCAGATCGCCGTCTACGCGGCGATGCAGATCCCCGCCGGGCACTTCCTGGACCGCTTCGGGCCGATGCGCGTCATGGCGGTGGGCTCGCTCCTCATGGCGGCGGGTCAGGCGGCCATGGCGCTCACGGACAGCTTCGCCCTCGCGCTCGCGGCGCGCGTGCTCCTCGGCGCGGGCGACGCTCCCGTCTTCATCTCCGCGACGCGACTCATCGCCGCGTGGTTCCCGCCGCGACGTGTCCCGGTCCTCACGCAGGCGACGGGCTTCGTCGGCCAGACGGGCCAGCTCGCGACGGCGGTCCCCGTCGCGTGGGTGCTCCACGAGCTCGGCTGGGGCCCCGCGTTCGGCGGCCTCGCGGTGGTCGGCCTCGTCATGGTGGTCGTCGCGGTCGTGGGGGTCGCGATGCCCGCGTCGAACGAGCGCCCTCGCGAGTCCCCGCCCGACCGCCTGTGGGCGGCCCTGCGCGCCTCGACCGCCGTCGCGGGCACCCGGCTCGGCTTCTGGAGCCACTTCGTGACGCCGTTCTCCGCGAACGTCATCACCTTGCTGTGGGGCGTGCCGTTCTTCGTCTCGGCACAAGGGCAGAGCCCCGCGGGCGCCTCGGCGCTGCTCGTGGTCCTCACGCTGTCGGGGATGGCCTCGGGCCCCGTCGCGGGCGTCCTGACCGGACGCCACCCGCTGCGCCGGAGCTGGATCGTCCTCGCCTCGGCGATCGCGACGGCCCTCGCGTGGGTCGCGCTGCTCTCGTTCGACACGCCGCGGCCGTTCTGGCAGCTCGCGCTGTTCTGCGTCGTGCTCGGTGCCGGTGGGCCGATCTCCCTCGTGGGGCTCGACTTCGCCCGCTCGTGGTCCCCGGGCGCGCGGCTCGGGGTCGCCTCGGGCTTCGTCAACATCGGCGGCTTCGCGTCGACGGTCGCGGGGGTGCTCCTCGTCGGTCTCGTGCTCGAGCTCGTCTCGGCGCCGGGAGCGACGTCGTACTCGCTCGCCGACTTCCGGCTCGCGTTCGCCGCCCTCGCGCTCCCGTGGATCGTCGGGGTCGTCGGGGTGCTGCGCAACCGCCGGCTCACCCGAGCCGACCTTGCGAGCGAGGGCGTCGTCGTGCCGCCGATCCGCGAGGCGTGGCGCCGCAGCCGCCGTCGTCGCCCGGGCCGGTCCTGATGTCCGCGGGACGGAGTGCCGACCGGAAGTGACGACGGAGCGAACTCTCGCGGAACACCCGCGCGGACCCGGACGCCGAGGCACCCACCGGCACCGCGCGCGGGGGACCATCGAGACGTGATCCTCGAGACCATCGCCCCGCAGCTCTCCCGCCCTCGCCGCACGGAGCGCGGCCCCGACGCGGCCGACCCGTTCCTCGCCGTCGCCCGGCTCGGCCGGGACATCGAGGTGGTGGACGCCGCGCTCCCGTGCCCCCGCCTCGCGGGTCTCTTCGCCGCCGAGCACACGTCGTCCGTCGCCGTGATCGACGTGCGCGACCCGCACCGCATCGGGATCGTGTCCCGCGAGCGGTTCCACATCGCGAGCGCCGGGACGCTCGGCTACGGGCAGGCGCTCCTCGCGCGGCGCCCCGTCAGCGAGATCGCGGACTGGGAACCGCTCTGCGTGGCGCCGTCCGCGCCGCTCGTCGAGGTGGTCCGCGCGGCGATGAGCCGGCCCGTGCAGCGGCGCCTCGACGACATCCTCATCGCGGGCCACGTGTGGGGTGTCGTCTCGACCACGGAGCTGGTCCGTCTCCTCGCCGAGGTCACGATCGCCGCCGGCACGGGCGGCGCGATCGCCTCGCGCGCGCCGTCGTCGGCCCCCTAGCCTCGACGCATGGCGACTCCCGCGACACCTACCCTGCCCCTCGCCGGCCGCACTGCGGTGGTCACGGGGGTGAGCCGCCGCCGGGGGATCGGCTTCGCGGTCGCGGCGCGCCTCGCGTCGATGGGCGCGAGCCTGTTCGTCCACCACTTCGCCCCGCACGACGCCGAGCAACCGTGGGGTGCGGACAGCACGGACGAGGTGCTCGCGAGGCTTCGCGGCTCGCTCACCGAGGGCGCGCGGCTCGCCGAGGCGAGCGTCGACCTTGCCGCCGACGACGGCGCCCACCGGCTGATCGAGCGCGCGAACGCCGAGCTCGGGCACCTCGACGTCCTCGTGTGCAACCACGCCCGCAGCGGCGGTGACGGACCCCTCGACGCCCAGTCGGTCGAGACGCTCGACGCCCACTGGCGCGTCAACGCGCGTGCGACCCTTCTCGCGACGCAGGCCTTCGCCGCCCAGCACGACGGCCGGGCGGGCGGGCGCGTCGTGTGGTTCACCTCGGGTCAGCTGGCCGGGCCCATGCCGGGGGAGATCGCCTACGCGACGTCGAAGGCCGCGCTCGCGGGGATGACGGCGTCCGTGGCGGACTGGCTCGTCGAGCGCGGGATCGTGCTCAACACCGTCAACCCGGGCCCGGTCGACACCGGCTACCTCGACGTCGAGACCGCGGACCGCGCGCCCGAGGTCCTCGAGTCCGTGCTCGCGCACTTCCCCGGCGGGCGCTTCGGCGAGCCGGACGACCCGGCGCGCCTCGTCGCGTGGCTCGTGAGCGACGAGGGTCGCTGGGTCGTGGGCCAGGTCATCTCGACCGAGGGCGGCTTCCGCCGCTGACGCCGCACCCACGCACCCCTGCCCGGCGCCCGGCCCCCTCAGTTCCCTTGAGTCAGGGAGTTCGGGCCGAATCCGTGACACATACGTCACTGTTTCGGCCCGTTCTCACTGACTCGCCGGGTGGGTGGGCGGGCGGGTGGGGGGGTGGGGGGAGGGGGGGTTAGGCGTGGCGGGAGCGGGGGCGGCGCGAGTCGTGGGACGACGACGGCGCCCCACGGTCCACCGTGATCCGCAGCGGTCGCCCGGCGACGCGCGCACGGGAGATGCGCTCGACGGACGCGGCGTCGAGCGGCGTGCGGATGTCCACGAGCGAGAACGTCGCGAAGATGTCGATCTTGCCGAGGTCCTTGCCGGACAGTCCGCCCTCGTTCGTGAGGGCGCCGACGATCCCGCCGGGCTGCGCGCCGTGCGTGTGGCCCACGGCCACGCGGTAGCGGGTGCCGACGGGCTCGCGGCGGATCCCGCGCCCGCCCGCGCGCTCGTCACCGACGCGCCGTTCGCCGTACGCGCGGTCCTCGCGGGGACCCGAGCGGCGCTCGGCGGCGATGCGCTTGGCCTCGGCCCGCTGCACCTCGAACTGCTCGGCCTCGAACTGCTCCTGCTCGGCGCGCGACGTCGGACCGTCGTCGCCCACGGCGAGCGCGAGGAGCGACGCCGCGACCTCGAGGGGGTCGGTGCCGTGCGCGTCGAGGTGCTCACGCAGCAGGTCGGTGTACAGGGACAAGCGGCCCGCCCGCGTGCGCTCGGGCACCTCGGCGAGGAGCCGCCTCGCCCGGTGCGCCGAGACGTCGGCAGGGGAGGGGACCTGGACCTCCTCGAGCTGGGTGCGGATGGTGCGCTCGATGCCGCGCAGCTTGTGGCGCTCGGCGGGGGTCACGAAGCTCATCGCCTCGCCCGTGCGCCCGGCACGGCCCGTGCGGCCGATGCGGTGCACGTAGGACTCGGGCTCGCCCGGCAAGTCGTAGTTCACGACGAGCCCGATGCGCTCGACGTCGAGGCCGCGCGCGGCGACGTCGGTCGCGACGAGCACGTCGATCGCCCCGCCGCGCAGCCGCTCGACGATCTTCTCGCGGTCCTTCTGCGCCACGTCCCCGGAGATGGTCGCGGCGGAGATGCCCCGCTCGACGAGCGTCGCGCCGAGCTCCTCGGCGGCGCCGCGCGTGCGGGTGAAGACGATCGCGGCGTCGGCGTCGGACGTCGCGAGCACGCGCACGAGCGCGCCCGTCTTGTGGCGGAAGGGGACGACGGCGTACGTCTGGCGTACCCCCGTCACCGTCGAGGCGGCGCGGCTCACGGCGACCTCGACGGGGTCGCTCAGGTGCTGGGCGGCCACGCGGCGGATCGGTGCCGGCATCGTCGCGGAGAACAGGGCGACCTGCTTGGTGCCCGGGGCGGAGGCGAGGATCGTGTCGACGTCCTCGGCGAAGCCCATGCGCAGCATCTCGTCGGCCTCGTCGAGCACGAAGAAGCGGATCTGGTCGAGGCGCAGCGCGCCGCGCTCGATGAGGTCGATGACGCGACCGGGCGTGCCCACCACCACCTGGGCGCCCCGCTGGAGCGCCCGCACCTGGGGCTGGTAGGGAGAGCCGCCGTACACGGCGACGACGTCGATCGCCGGCAGGTGCGCCGCGAAGCTCGTCACGGCGTCGGCCACCTGCATCGCGAGCTCGCGCGTCGGCGCCAGGACGAGCGCCTGGACGTGGCCGGCCTCCGGGTCCACGGCGGCGAGGAGCGGCAGCCCGAAGGCCGCCGTCTTGCCCGTGCCCGTCTGGGCGATGCCCGTGATGTCGCGGCCCTCGAGCAGCGCGGGGATCGCTCGCTCCTGGATCGCGGTCGGGGTGGTGAAGCCGAGGTCGGTCGCGGCGCGCAGAAGGGTCGCGGGCAGGCCGAGGTCGGCGAAGGACGTGTCAGTCACAGGGGAGAACCGTTTCGTGCCGGGGTGCCAGAGCTGCGTACGGTCACCGAGCCGGTTCTCCGTAGGTCGCTACTCCCGCACACCACACACCTGCCGGGCCCCAGGCCAGGCACACACGAACACACGCGCGATCAGCGACGAACTCCAGGGGAAGTCCCCAGTCTACGGGCCGCCCGGCGCGGCGTCCCGAGCCCGCCGGGTGACCTCCGACACACGGGCTCGCGGCGGCCTCGGCTCGGCAGCGGGCGGGGCCGGAGAGGTTGCCAAGCGCGCGACCAGGGGATATATCAAGGTGGTGTCTCGGATTTCGGGACGTACTGGTCAGTATCAACTCGGTAACGATCGGGGGCCGAAGCACCCACCTGTCCGAAGTGTCCCCTCTGCGATGTGTAGCGTCGCAGTACTCATAACCGCCGTCGTGCGTCAACGGTTTTGTCCGCTTCCGTGGTAGGCCGAGCCGCAACCGGTGCGTTTCACTCCCAGGAGGAATCTTGAAGATCAGGCGAATCAGTGTGGCTGGTGCCGTGCTGGCCTCTGCGGCGCTCGTGCTCAGCGCGTGCACCACGCCGGCCGAGACCAGCGACACCCCCACCACGACGGAGCCGACGTCGTCCGAGGCGACGGGCGAGGAAGAGTCCCCGGCCGGTCCCTCGACGATCACGGTGGGCTGGAACCAGCCCTTCTACTCGTACAACTCGCTGACCGACCACGGCAACGCGACGGCCAACGCGATCATCCTGTACATGACGCAGTCGGGCTTCAACTACTACGACGCCGACCTCAACCTCGCCAAGGACGAGTCGTTCGGCACGTACGAGAAGCTCTCGGACGACCCGCTGACGGTCAAGTACACGATCAACGAAGGCATCGTGTGGTCCGACGGCACGCCCGTCGACGCCGCCGACATGCTGCTCTACTGGGCCGGCGTGTCGGGCAACTTCAACGACGACGCCGAGGACTTCGAGGTCGACGAGGAGACCGGTGAGCCGATCGTCCCCGAGAACGCCGTGTTCTTCGGCTCCGGCTCGCCCGGTCTCGCGCTCGTCTCCGAGATGCCGGAGATCGGTGACGACGGCCGTTCCGTGACCCTCGTCTACGACGAGCCCTTCGCCGACTGGGAGGTCAACTTCGGTTACGCCGTGCCGGCCCACGTCACCAACCGCCTCGCGGGCGGCGCCGAGGACCCGGCCGCGGCCAAGGACGAGATCATCCAGGCGATCGCCGACAACGACCGCGACAAGCTCGCGGACATCTCCACCGCGTGGCGCACGGGCTTCGACTTCACGTCGCTCCCGGACGACCCGGGTCTGTACCTCTCGTCGGGCCCGTACATCATCACGGACTTCGTCGAGAACCAGTACCTGACGCTGTCGAAGAACGACAAGTACACCGGTGACCACGCCGGCAAGGTCGACAACATCACGGTCCGCTACAACGAGGACCCGCAGGCGCTCGTCCAGGCGCTCCAGAACGGTGAGATCGACATGCTCGCCCCGCAGGCCACGGCGGACACGCTCGCGGCGCTCCAGGCGATCGACGGCGTGACGGTCGAGACCGGTCAGGACTCGACCTACGAGCACGTCGACATGGTCCAGGACAACGGTGGACCGTTCGACCCGGCGAGCTACGGCGGCGACGCGGAGAAGGCCAAGAAGGTGCGCCAGGCGTTCCTCCTGACGATCCCGCGCCAGCAGATCGTCGAGTCGCTCATCCAGCCGCTCAACCCCGACGCGGCCGTGCGCAACTCGTTCATCCTCACGCCGGACGCGCCGACCTACGCGCAGATGGTCGCGGAGAACGGTTCGGACTTCTACGCGAACGTCGACATCGAGAAGGCCAAGTCCCTCCTCGCCGAGGCGGGCGTCGACTCGGTCGACGTGCGCTTCCTCTACGGCGCGTCGAACGTGCGCCGTGCCCAGCAGTACCAGCTCATCGCCGAGTCCGCCGCTCAGGCCGGCTTCAACGTCATCGACGGCGGCGACGACAACTGGGGTGTCATGCTCGACACCGCGACCGACCAGTACGACGCCAACCTCTTCGGCTGGCAGTCCACGTCGCTCGCCGTGACCGAGGCCGACGCCAACTTCCGTACGGGCGGCATGAACAACTTCTACGGGTACTCCAACCCGGAGGTCGACGCGCTGTTCGACGAGCTGCAGACGGCGACGGACGCCAACCGCCAGCAGGAGATCCTGCGCGAGGTGGAGAAGCACCTCTGGGCGGACGCCTTCGGCATCACGATCTTCCAGTTCCCCGGCGTCAACGCCTGGAACTCGAACATCTCCGGTGTCGACCCCATCTCCCTGAGCCCGACGATCTTCTACGGGTTCTGGAACTGGGAGAAGACGTCCTGACCCAGGTCACCTCGGTGACCCGAGCCTGACGGTTCACGACGAGACGTGGGGTGCCGGGGCCCAGAGCCCCGGCACCCCCGTCGCGTCGCCCCGACCCGCTGGCCGTCAGCCGCTAGGCTGCCGCCACGGTGCTCACGGAGGAGCCCGGGCTCGTCACACAGCGCAGAAGGTCGTTCAACCATGCTGAACTTCGTGCTCCGACGGTTCGCGTCGTCGGTGGTAGTGCTCCTCGTCGCCACGTTCCTCGTCTTCGTCCTCGCGGACGCGGCCGTGGACCCGCTCGACGACCTGCGCACGAGCACCGCCCCCAACAAGCAGGCCCTCATCGACGAGCGCGTCGAGATGCTCGGCCTCGACCAGCCCTCGCCCGTGCGCTACCTCTCGTGGCTCGGCGGCGTCGCGGGCTGCGTGATCGGCAAGTGCGACCTGGGCACGGCGTGGCGCACCAACCAGGAGGTCTCCGACGTCCTCGGCTCGGCGCTCGTCGTCACCCTCAAGCTCGTGACCGTCGCGACGCTGCTCGCGATCGTGCTCGGTGTGCTCGTCGGTGTCGTGAGCGCCCTGCGCCAGTACGAGGGCTTCGACTACGGCATCATCTTCCTGTCGTTCCTGCTGTACTCGCTGCCGACCTTCTGGGTCGCGGTCCTGCTCAAGCAGTGGGTCGCGATCGGCTTCAACGACTTCTTGCGAGAAGCGACCATCTCGCCACCGACCATCGCGGCGATAGCCGTGGTGCTCGGCATCGTCTTCGGGGCCGCGGCGGGCGGGGAGTGGCGCCGACGTCTGACGGTCTTCGCGATCTCCGCCGTGGCGACGGCGGCCGCGCTCGGCTACATCTCGGCGACGAAGTGGCTCCTCGACCCCTCGCTCGGCCCCGTCGTCATCCTCGTCTCGGGTCTCGGCATCGCCTATGCCGTCACGGCCGTCTCCGCGGGGCTGCGCAACAAGCGCGCCCTGTACTCGGCCCTCACGACCGCTGCTCTCGGAGCCGCGCTGTGGTTCCCTCTGCAGGTCCTCTTCCGCGTCGCGAACGGTCCGCTCATCGCGGGGCTCGCCGTGGTGGCCGTCGTCGCCGGCGTCGTCGTCGGACTGCTCTGGGGCGGTCCGGACCGTGGCCAGTCCGCGCGCACCTCGGCGATCGTCGCCGTCCTCGTCTCGCTCCTGATCTTCGGCGACCGGCTCATGCAGGCGTGGCGCCCGTACTCGGAGTCGTCCGTCATCAACGGCCGGCCTATCCCCACGATCGGCTCGCAGACACCGAACCTCTCGGGCTCGTTCTGGGTGACGACGCTCGACCAGCTCACGCACCTGCTGCTGCCGACGCTCGCGCTGATCCTCATCTCCTTCGCCGGCTACACGCGCTACCAGCGCGCGAGCATGCTCGAGGTGATGAACCAGGACTACGTGCGCACCGCTCGCGCCAAGGGCCTCACCGAGCGCACCGTGATCATGCGCCACGCCTTCCGCAACTCGCTCATCCCGCTCGCGACGATCGTCCCGATCGACATCGCGGCCCTCCTGGGCGGCGCGGTCATCACCGAGCGCATCTTCGGGTGGACGGGCATGGGCACGATGTTCCTGCGCTCGCTCGGGAACGCGGAGCTCGACCCGCTCATGATCTACGTCCTCATCGTCGGTGCGGTGACCGTCCTCGCGAACTTCCTCGCCGACCTCGTCTACGCAGCCCTCGACCCACGGATCCGGGTGAACGCATGAGCACCGTCGAACAGCAGATCCCCGACGAGGGGGACCGGCTCGAGAACGCGATCGAGCTCAAGGAGGTCGAGGGCCTCTCGCAGGGACAGATCGTCTTCCGCCGCTTCGTGCGCCACAAGGGCGCGATGATCGGCCTCGTGGTGCTCCTGGGCATCGTGATCATCGCGACGACGTCGATCGGCTGGGGACCCATCCCCGGATGGTGGAAGGGCGGCGGCTTCGGCGGGTCGAACCCCGTCGAGCTGCCCGGTGGGCGCCCCACGCTGCGGCTGTGGGACGAGAACGGCTTCAACGTCCAGGTCGGCAACTACCCGTTCGGCCAGGACATGATCGGCAAGGACATGTTCGCGCTCACGATGCGCGGCACCCAGCAGTCGCTCATGATGATGGTCGTCATCGGGCTCATCGCGACCGCCGTCGGCGTCCTCATCGGTGCCTTCTCGGGCTTCTTCCGCGGTGCGCTCGACAACCTCCTCATGCGCGTCACGGACGTGTTCCTCGTGCTCCCCACGATCGTCGTCGGCGCGGTGCTCGGGAAGATCTTCGGCAGCGTCAACGCCCTCATCCTCGCCGTGACGCTCGGCTTCATCTCGTGGACGGGACTCGCGCGGCTCGTGCGCGGTGACTTCCTCGCGCTGCGCGAGCGCGAGTTCGTCGACGCCGCCCGCGTCGCCGGGGCGTCGAACGTGCGCATCATGTTCAAGCACATGCTGCCCAACGCGATGGGCGTCATCATCGTCAACACGACGCTCCTGATGAGCGCGGCGATCCTGCTCGAGACGGCGCTGAGCTACCTCGGCTTCGGCGTCCGTCCGCCCGACGTCTCGCTCGGCTGGCTCATCAACGAGTACCAGACGGCGTTCGCGACCCGTCCCTGGCTGTTCTGGTGGCCGGGCCTGATCATCGTGGCGATCGCGCTGTGCATCAACTTCATCGGTGACGGCCTGCGCGACGCGTTCGACCCGCGCCAGCGGCGCATCCCGACGGCGCGCGCGCTGCGGCGCACCGAGAAGGCGGCGGCCAAGCGTGCCGCGCGCGCGGCGAGCGTCGGCACCGTCGACGGGGCGAGCGGCTGATGGCCCGCTCAGCCCGGCAGCACGAGGCTCGCCACGGCGAGGACGAGCGCACCGCCGCACACGAGCACGGGACGCACGGCCGTCCGCACCGTCACGGGCGCTCCTTCGGGGCGCACGTCGTCGAGGTAGCCCGCCTCGCGGAGCGCGGCACGGCGCTCGGTCACGAGGGCGGCCGCGCGCGCCGCGACGCCGAGCCCACGGTCGGCCGCACCGCGCGCTGGTGCCGCGAAGGCGGAGACGCGGTGACCCTCCGTCGTCGTGAGCGTCAGGCTCCACCGGTCGGACACGGTGTCGAGCGCGGGCCAGGGCACGTGGACCGTGCGCCACGGGTCGATCACGCGGATCCCGCCGTCGGACACCTCGACCTCGGGACGCCAGTACACGGCCCACGCCAGCGCACCGACGAGCACCGCGACGCTCGCCGTGCGCACGACGGTCAGCACGTCCGCCCGGCTCGCCACGACGGCGACGACGGCCAGGACGCCGCTCGCACCGAGGGCGACGGCGATCGCCCGGCTCGACCTCGGACGCAGCGACTCGGTGGGGCCCATGGGAGGATTCTCGCAGCGAAGGAAGGTGACCGCCGGTGAGCACGCACACCGAGTTCGAACGCCCGGTGCGGACCGGCGAGCCGATCCTGCGCGTCGAGGGCCTCGGCGTCGACTTCTGGGTCGACGGCGAGTGGTACCCGGCCGCGGTCGACGTCTCCTACGAGGTCCACCCGGGCGAGGTCGTCGCGATCGTCGGCGAGTCCGGTTCGGGCAAGACGCAGTCCTCGATGTCGCTCATCGGGCTGCTGCCGCCCAACGGTCGCGCGAAGGGCAGCGCGAAGCTCGCGGGCGAGGAGCTCATCGGGCTGAGCCACGCCAAGCTGCGCCATGTGCGCGGCGACGAGGTCGCGGTGATCTTCCAGGAGCCCATGACGGCGCTCAACCCCGTCTACACGGTGGGCTTCCAGATCATCGAGACCCTGCGCTCGCACAGCGACATGGGCCCCAAGGAGGCCCGCAACCGCGCGATCGAGCTCCTCGCGATGGTCGAGATCCCCGAGCCGGAGGTCGCCGTCGACAAGTACCCGCACCAGCTCTCGGGCGGGCAGCGGCAGCGCGCGATGATCGCGCAGGCACTGTGCCTCGACCCGAAGCTGCTCATCGCGGACGAGCCCACCACGGCGCTCGACGTCACGGTCCAGGCCGAGATCCTCAAGCTGATGCGGGACCTGCGTCACCGCATCAACTCCGGGATCATCCTCATCACGCACGACATGGGCGTGGTCGCGGACCTCGCGGACCGCATCCTCGTCATGAAGGACGGTCGCGTGGTCGAGCGGGGGTCCTCCGAGGAGATCTTCGGCGATCCCCAGCACCCGTACACGAAGCAGCTGCTCGCGGCGGTCCCGCACCTCGGGTCCGTGGAGGTCGAGGAACGGGTCCCGGCGCCGAGCGCGGCGTCGTCGGACGGGCGCACGCTCGTGCTCGACGCGAAGGACCTCGCGATCGAGTACCCCAAGCGCGGTCGCACCCCGGCCTTCCGGGCCGTCGACGGCATCGACCTCGACATCGAGCAGGGCGAGGTCATCGGCCTCGTCGGCGAGTCGGGCTCGGGCAAGACGACGGTCGGCCGAGCGCTCGTCGGCCTGCTGCCCGCCGTCGCCGGATCGCTCGTGGTGAACGGTCAGGACATGGTGGGCATCTCTCCCGCGGACCTGCGCAAGGTCCGCCAGGACGTGTCGATCGTGTTCCAGGACCCGGGCTCCTCGCTCAACCCGCGGCTTCCCGTGGGCGAGTCGATCGGCGAACCGCTCCTGCTCCACAAGGTCGCCAAGGGTGCCGAGCTGCAGCGACGCATCGAGGAGCTCCTCGACCAGGTGAACCTCCCGCGTGCGATGCGCAACCGCTACCCGCACGAGCTCTCGGGCGGGCAGCGCCAGCGCGTCGGCATCGCCCGAGCGCTCGCGCTGAGCCCCAAGCTCCTCGTCGCCGACGAGCCCACCTCGGCGCTCGACGTCTCGGTGCAGGCCAAGGTGCTCGAGCTCTTCGCGGAGCTGCAGCGCGAGCACGGGTTCGCGTGCATCTTCATCTCCCACGACCTCGCCGTCGTCGAGATGCTCTCGCGGCGCATCGCCGTGATGCACCGCGGCAAGATCGTCGAGTTCGGCCCGCGCGAGCGGGTGCTCGGGGCGCCGAAGGACCCGTACACGCAGCGCCTCCTCGCGGCCGTGCCCGTCCCGGACCCGGCCGAGCAGCGCAAGCGCCGCGAGACGCGCGACCGGCTCCTCGAGCAGGAGGCACGGCGCTCGGGGTAGCAGGGAAGGGAGGGTGTGTAAAATCGACCGGCGCCCGGTGCTGTGGCGTCTCCCCTCCCACGTGAAGCTGGTACTTCTATGACCGTGCGCTCAGACCTGCGCAACGTCGCGATCGTCGCCCACGTCGACCACGGCAAGACCACCCTCGTCGACGCCATGCTGTGGCAGTCGGGATCGTTCGGCGCCCACGCGCACGTGGACGAGCGCGCGATGGACTCGGGCGACCTCGAG
>Ga0222423_1000309_pt1 | contig 39923 bp, 33 predicted proteins | sample 3A0metagenome_FD_182472 | JGI IMG/M metagenome (GOLD analysis project Ga0222423, IMG submission 182472) | Enriched microbial communities from leaf-cutter ant dump, University of Wisconsin, Madison, United States - 3A0 (version 2) | ecosystem: Environmental > Terrestrial > Nest > Insects nest >...
ACTACCGTGCACGCCGCCACCGCCACGCAAAAGACCGTGGATGGCCCGAGCAACAAGGACTGGCGCGGCGGCCGCGGCATCCTGGAGAACATCATCCCCAGCAGCACCGGCGCCGCCAAGGCCGTGGGCGTGGTGATTCCGGCGCTCAACAAGAAGCTGACCGGCATGTCCTTCCGCGTGCCCACCTCCGATGTGTCGGTGGTGGACTTGACGGTGGAGCTGGAGAAGGAAGCCAGCTACGACGAGATCAAGGCCGAGATGAAGGCCCAGTCGCAGGGCGCGCTCAAGGGCGTGCTGGCCTACACCGAAGACAAGGTGGTGGCGACCGATTTCGTCGGTGAAACCCACACCAGCGTGTTCGACGCCGACGCCGGCATCGCGCTGGACAAGACCTTCGTCAAGGTCGTCGCCTGGTACGACAACGAGTGGGGCTACTCCAACAAGTGCCTGGAGATGGTGCGCGTGATCGGCAAGTAAGCCTGCCCCGCCGCTACGCAGCAACGCGCCTTCGGGCCAATGCCAGTCAGTTAAGAGCTGATTGGCATTTTTTCGTTGGGAACTTGCTACGAGAGCGCTTAAGGCAACGCTGAACGTTCGCGCAGCTTCACTCCGCCACGGCGGCGCTCTCGTAAAAGCAATAACCGCTGCCGCGCAGCGTCTTCACCGGCAGTTCCTGCCCGGTGGCGGCATGCACGTTGCGGCGCAGGCGGCGCATCTGCGTGTCCAGGCGGCGCTGGTCGTAGTCCAGGTAATCGGCCCCCAGCGCCTGCACGATCTGGCGGCGGCTCACGCACTCGCCCGCCGCGCGCATCAGGCAGTGCAGCACGCGCGCATCCTGCGCCGACAGCGGCACCGGTGGCGATCCGGGTGGCAGCAGACGGCCCACGCCCATTTGCAGCAGCCAGCGCCCTTCGCTGCGCTGCACGCCCAGGCGGCGGGCCAGCGCGGCCAGCACGGCCTCCAGCTCGTCCAGGTCGCAGCCCTTGCCCAGATAGTGATCGGCCCCCACGGCCAGACCGCCCACGCGGTCAGCGCTGGTGTTGTGCGCAGAAAAGACCACGATGCCCACCGGCTGCCCGCCCTGGCGCAGCCGCTGGATGAGCGCCAGGCCGCTGCCGTCTGGCAGGCCGATGTCTATGACCGCCAGGCGGTGGCGGCGCGGGTCGAAGTGCCGCTCCCATTCGGCCAGGCTCGCCACGCACTGCGGCGCATAGCCAGCGTGCTCCAGGAACTCGCCCAGCTCGGCGCGCAGCACGGATTCATCTTCAAGCAGGATCACGTCGATCATGGAGCGGGGAAGGAAAGCGGTACTCTCTTGGAATGCGGAATTATCGTGCGCTGCTCGTCACCCTGGCCTTGTGGCTGCTGGCCCTGCCATGGGCGCACGCGCAAGCGCCGCTGCGGCTCGACCCCGGCGAACCCATGCTGGGCACCGCCGGCCACCTGCAACGGCTGAACGACCCGACGGGCCTGCTCGACGCCGCGCAGGCCGACGCATCGCCCCACTGGGCCGACCTGCCCGGCAGCCTGAGCGCGGGCTACACCCAAGCCGTCGTCTGGCTGCGTCTGCGCCTTGCTGCGCCGCAGCCCGGCCCCTGGGTGTTGCTGGTCAGCAATCCCCTGCTGGACGACGTGCGCGTGTACCAGCGGCAAGGCAACAACAGCTGGCAACTGGCGGGCGCCAGCGGCGAGGAGGTGCCGCGCAGCCGCTGGCCCATGGACTACCGCAGCCCCGCCGTGGAGCTGCACACCGACCAGCCGGGCGAATACACCGTGCTCGTGCGGCTGGCCGCGCGCAACGCGGTGGCCACGCGGCTGCACCTGTGGCAGCGGCTCGACTTCGACAACCACACCCGGCGTGAGGGCCTGTTCTTCGGTCTGTACTTCGGCTTCTACCTGCTGCTCATCTGTCTGCATGCTCTGTTCTGGCGCGCCACACGCGCGCCGCTGGCGGGGCTGTTCCTGGCCTACATCGGCCTGTGCGTACTCAACGAGGTGCTCTCGCTCGGGCTGGTGCAGCAGATTACCGGCCTGCCCGGCGCCTGGAGCGACCGGCTGCTGGGCGTAGGCATTGCCACCGCCCTTGCCGTGGCCGTGCGCATGTCCGGCGGGGTGCTGGCGCTGGCACAGCCCATGCCGCGCACGGCGCGGGCGCTGGCGGGCGTCAGCGCCGCCGTTGCCGCCTTCGGCGCGCTGTGCGTGCTGCTGGGCCGGTTCAGCCTGGGCGTGGTGCCGGTGCAACTGCTGTCGCTGCTGCTCGTCGCCGTGTTCACCGGCCTGGCGCTGCGGCTGCTGCGGCGCGGACACCCGCCTGCGCGCTTCTTCCTGGCGGCCTTCGGCATCTTCTACGCGGGCGTGCTCGCCAGCTTTCTGCGCAACCTGGGCCTGCTGCCCATCAACGCGCTGACAGAGCACGCCTCTGCCGTGGGCACCATGGTGCACATGGTGCTGCTCAGCCTGTGGATCATCGGCAACCACGAGCGCCAGCGCCGCGCGCGCGAGCGCGAGCAGATCCGCATGCAGGCCGAAATCGCCCGGCGCCAGCATCGTGAAGGCGAGCTGCTGCAAGCGCTGGAGCTGGAGCGCCGCGTGCGCCAGGAACAGCGCGACTTCGTGGCCATGGTGTCGCACGAGTTCCGCACGCCGCTGGCCGTCATCACCACCAGCGCGCAGCAGCTTGCGCGCAACCTGGCCGCACCGCCCGAAAAGACGCTGGAACGCAGCCGCAACATCCGCGCCGCCGCCCAGCGCCTGCTGGCCCTGGTGGACGACTGCCTAGCCGACGACCGCATGACCGAGCCGCAGCTTGCACCCCAGCGCGCGCCATGCGACCTGCACGCGCTGATCTACGCGCTGTGCCAGGACTTCGCCCCTGGCCGCATCGCCTGCGCGCATGGCGAAGGCACGCGCCACACGGTCACCGACGCGGCGCTGCTGCGCATCGCCCTGCGCAACCTGCTGGCCAACGCCGACCGCCATGCGCCCCCTGGCTCGCAGGTGCGCATCAGCACCCGCCGCGAGGGCGGGCATCTGCACATCGACATGGAAAACCCCGGCCCCGTCATCGCACCCGACGAGCAGGCTCGCCTGTTCGAGCGCTACTTTCGCGGCCAATTCGCCCAGAGCCAACCCGGATCGGGCCTGGGGCTGTACCTGGTGCAACGCATAGCCGAGAAGCTGGGCGGCAGCGTGGCGCTGGTGTCGGCGGGCGGGGGTGGGCCTGTGCGCTTCGTGCTGAAGTTGCCCGGTTGAGGCGCTCAGATTTGCTCAGATTGGAGGCTCTGGCCGCCCATATCCTTCGGCCATCCAATATTGCCGGAGACCTTCCCATGCGCGCCCTCATCGCATTCCGCCTGACCCGCCCGCTCGCCATCGCAGCACAGTGTGCCGCCATGGCGCTGCTCGCATCCCAGGCCCAGGCCGCCACGACGACAACGGCCACCGTGTCGTCAGGGACGACGTTCAACGTCGCCTCAAACCCTCTGGGTGGGGTGGCGGGGTGCGGCATCGCTTCAGGCTCGCACTCCTATGGCACCACGTCGTTCCTGCCCACCCAGACCGATACCTATTCGTTTGAAGCGATAACGGCGGGAACCACCATCAGCGATCCGTTCCTGGCCATCTACCAAGGAGCATTCGATCCGGCAAACCCCACGAACAACCTGGTGGGCTGCGACGACGATAGCGGCGTTGGTCTTCTCCCCGCGTTTTCCACGACGCTGACCGCAGGCACGACCTACGTCATGGTGGCGACCACCTACGGCGTCAGTCCCCAGAACGGCACCGTCACCTTCACCACGGGCATCGTGCCCACCCTGAGCCTGGCCGACCTGAGCACCACCGTTGGCGCGGCCGGGCAGTCCATGGTGGCGACCAGCAATGCCACGGGCGCGATCACCTACAGCATCAACAACCCCGGCATCGCCACCATCGACCCCAACACGGGCGCGCTGACGCTCTTGTCCGTAGGCACCGCCACCGTCACGGCCACACAGGCGTCCGAGGCCAGCCCCGGCCTGTTCAACGGCGGCACCATCACCGCGCAGTTAACCGTGGCAGTTGCGCCCCCGATACCCGCGACACCCGCCTCCATCCCCACGCTGGGCGAATGGGCACAGATCATCCTGACCTTGCTGCTGTTGGGCATGGCGGGCTGGTCGCTGCGCCGCCGGTGATGGGCTGGTGCGGCTGAGACTGCCAATTCTTGCCACGAATCCACAGCGCTGGGCGCGCTCAGATTTGCTCAGATTCAAGGCGGCTTGCAACGGTAGATTGGGGCCGAGTCCACTCCCACGCACGATCGCCATGCCCACGCGCTTGATCCGCACCCTGCTCCAAACCTGCGCCCTGCTGCTCCTGTGGCTGGGCCATGCCGCCGCGCAGGCACAGACCGTGAACTGGGTGAGCTGGACAGATCCGGTCACCTATCCATCCACAGGCGTTGGCTACACCTACACCAACGGCACCAACGGCACATTGAACCTGCCCGATGGCGTGACGAACGTGAACGTCACACTGACGGGCGAGGTGATCAACTTCAGCTGCTTTGCCGGTTCGATCGCCGGCTGCCCGCCTGGATACTGGCGCACCCAGGGCGGATGGAGCGGCGCGGCGCCCGCAGGCACGTTCACCAGCGCCAACGTGCCCGGTGTGCCCACCAATGCCAACATGCTTGCCATGGCCGGATACGTGCCCGCAGTCGCCCAGCACACGCTGACCTTCGACCAGCCCGTCACCAACATCGTGATGACCATCTTCTCGCTGGGGGGCACCTCCACCGGCGTTTCGGCCTACGAGTTCGACCAGGATTTCACCCTGCTCAGCCAGAACCCCACTTGCGCAGGCAGCGTCACCGACGCCACCCCGGCCAACAATTGCCTGACGGTGCATGGCCGCACCCTCGCCGGGCAGGAGGGCATGGGCACGCTGCAATTCACGGGCACATTCACTTCCATTTCGTGGACGGTGACGGTTCCCGAGGTATACAGCGGCTTCAATGTCGGCGTCACCTCCGCATCGTTCACCCCGCAAGCGGCCCTGGTGCTCCACGCCAGCCCCGCCACCATTCCTGTCGGCAACGACAGCGCCCTGAGCACCACGGGCGGCTCCGGCACAGGGGCCGTGACCTACACCCTGGTCAGCGGCCCTTGCACGCTGACCGGCAGCACGCTGACCGGCACGGCCCTGGGCGATTGCGAAGTGACTGCTACCAAGGCGGGCGACGGCACCCATGCCTCCCTGACCAGCACGCCCGTCATCGTGCGTGTGGCCCCGATGGCAGCCGCCACGCCCGCCGCCATCCCCACGCTCGGCGAATGGTCACGGATCGTCCTGGCCTTGCTGTTGATGGGCATGGCGGGCTGGTCGCTGCGCCGTCGGTAACCGAGCCCCGGCAATAGGCCGGAGACCGCACCAAGAACCAGCAGACACACGGCCCACACCATGGACCAAGGCTGAGGATCGTACTGGGCCTGCACGCTGCTGCTGGGCAGTTGGTAACTTCTGCCCCTCCAGGGTCAGAGACATCTCCTGCACTACCTGTCACATGGGCATCTGACGAAACAAGGCCAATCTAATAACCAGCCAGATGGCGTGATCTGCCGCCTTAACTGACTGGTATTAGCCTTCGGGCGCGTTTTTCATTGGTGCGATGGCAGGCCCGGATCAGGCCTGGGCGTGCAGGTGTGGCTGCCCGGCCGCGCCGGGGGCGGTGGCTTGATCGACGCCGGCATAGGCGGCATTGCGCTGCTGCAGCGCCAGCTCCATTCGCGCCTGCATCTGCATCCGGCTGGCCTGGGCCGCCACCTGCATGTCCTGGCCCGAAGGCTGGGCCGGGGCCATGGCGGCGGCGCGGATGCGCTCGGCCTTGGCCATGGTTTCCTGCGGCGTGCGGCCCGGCGAGGTGTCCACGCCCACCTCGCCGCCGGTGGCGTAGCGCTTGCCGTCCGGGCCGGTCGCGTAGGTGAAGCTCGGGCCGCCCGTCACCAGCCCGCCGCCGGCGGCCATGTGCGCCTGCTCGTGGGCGCGCACCTCGCGGTCGCGCGCGGCCAGGCGGGCGAGTTCACGCAACTGGGCGGGGTCTTGCACCGCTGCAGGGCCGGACGTGGGCGCGGCGCGGGCGCCCTGGCCCTCGCCGTCCTGGCTGGCGACGCTGCCATCCTGCGCCCGGGGCTTGCCCGCCGGGGTTGCGCCCCAGTGCTGAACCGGCGGATAAATAGCTGCAACTGCGCTTAACATGCGGCCATTATGAATCCGGGAGCGTGCCCATGCATCACCCCGGCGCTGCGGCGTGGCGGCTACAGCTTGTCCAGCGCCACGGCGGGGTGCCAGTCGGCGCCGGGCGCCAGCGCGCGGGCCTGGGCCAGGCGCTCCAGCAGGCGCTGGGCGGCCAGGTCGCCGGGCAGGTGCGCCAGCAGCGCTTGCAAGTGGGCCTCGGCGGCGTTCCAGTCACGCGCCTGGAAGGCGGCCAGCGCATCGGCGGACAGGCGGCACGCCAGCGCGTCGCTGCACGGCGTGTACACGCGCACGGGCTCGCTCTTGCCCTTGACGATCACGTCGTCCAGCGGGCGCAGCGCGATGTCCGGCGGCAGCCGCTGCGCCGTCGCGCCCGACAGCAAAATGGCGCTGCCAAAGGCTTTGTTGGCCCCCTCCAGGCGCGACGCCAGGTTCACCGCGTCGCCAATCGCGGTGTACGAGAAGCGCTGCGCCGAACCCACGTTGCCCACCACCACGCGGCCCGTGTGCAGGCCGATGCGCATGCGTATCGGCGGCAGGCCGCGCGCCTGCAGCTGCGCCGCCAGCGGCTCCATCGCCCGCTGCATGGCGATGGCGGCGCGCACGGCGTGCTCGGCGTGCTGCGTGTCCTCCAGCGGCGCGCCCCAGAATGCCATCACGGCGTCGCCGATGAACTTGTCCACCGTGCCGCCCTGCGCGTGGATGAGCGGCGTCATGGCGTTGAAGTAGCCGGTCAGCACCTCCACGGTCTGCTCGGCGCTCAGGCGCTCGGACAGCGCGGTGAAGTTGGCCAGGTCGGTAAACAGCAGCGTGACCTCGCGCACCTCGCCACCCAGGCGCAGCAGCTCGGGCCGCTCCACCAGGCGCGCCACCACGGCCGGCGGCACGTACTGGGCGAACATGGCATGCACCTGGCGCGCGCGCCGGCGCGCCGCGGCGTAGGCCGCCAGCGCCATGGCGCCGTAGGCGGCCAGCACGCCGGCCAGCGGCCACAGCGGCGCCAGCCACCAGCGCATCTGGCTGAACAGCAGCCACGAGGCCAGCACGATGGCGCCCGCCAGGGCGCCGGCCAGCGCCGCCACCGCGCCCGGGTGCCAGCGCAGGCTGGCAGGCCACAGCAGCAGCACGGCCAGGGCGACCAGCGCCAGGCTCCAGCCCTGCGCAAGCGGGCGCAGCCCGTCGCCCTGCAGCAGGTTGTCGAGCAGCGTGGCCTGCAGCTCCACGCCCGGAAACAGTGCCTCGCCGCCGACGGCGGCGAAGGGCGAATTGAACATGTCGGCCTGGCTGTGCTGCAGCTCGCTGGCAGTGCGCGCCGAGCGGCCGATCAGCACCACCTTGCCGCGAAAGAATCCGCCTGGCAGCAGGCCGGACTCGACGGCCTGGTAGTACGAGCGCGTGTCGAAAGTGCCGCGCGGCCCGCGGTACGCCACCAGTCGGCCGCCTGCCGCACTCTGCACGGCCCCGAGCGCCTGGCCGCCCGGGATGCTGCGCGCCAGCACGGCGGCCAGGCTGTCGGCGTCTGGCGGCGGCCGGCGCACGACGAAGTCGGCGTCGGGCTGCACGCCCGCGTCGCCAGGGCGCGCGCCGGCGGCCAGCAGCGCCGGCAGCGGCAGCACATCGGTCCACAGCGTGGTCTGCGCATTGCTGACCTGCTCGCGCGCCGATGCCAGCACCACGGGAATGCCCGCACCCACGGCGCGCGCGACGGCCTGCGCCAGCGCCGCGTCCTGCGCGGGGTCGGCGGCCGGGTCGGCAAACACCACGTCGAAGGCGATGGCCGCGGCGCCGTCGGCGCGCAGGCGGTCGACCACGCGCGCGTGCAGGCTGCGCGCAAACGGCCAGGGCTGCTGCAGCTGCTGGAACGTGGGCTCGTCGATGGCCAGGATCACCACCGGCGCCGCGCCGCGCCCGGGAGCGGCCAGCGCCGTCCACAGGTCGAAGCTTTTGTATTCCAGCGCATGCCACGCGCTGCCCAGCGAGCCCAGCCAGACCAGCAGCAGCGCCAGCAACGCAGCGGCAAGCGATTTAAAAGCGGTAGCGCGCATCGATCACGAAACGGGTGTGCTGGCGCTCGGATTTGGCCCCCAGCCAGTTGAGCGCGGCCATGCCGACGATCCAGCGCTTGTCCTGCGACTCCCAAAAGCCCATGGCGTCCAGGGTCCACCCGGACGGGCGGCGCGTGAGGTTGTCCATGTCCTCGAAACGCTCGGAGCGATAGACCGCCCGGCCGCTCAGATACCAGCGCGCGCTGCTGACCCAGGTCGTACCCAGCACCACCGTGTGCTGCGGAACATAGGGGATGCGCCGCCCGTGCAGCCACGCTCCTTGCTCTTCGTAGCTGCTCGTGCTGTGCTGCCAGAGGTAGCGTGCATAGCCCGACCATTGGCGGCTGAACATGTGGTTGGCGCCTGCGGTAAGCGCATTGAGCCGGCCCTGCTGAAAGTCGGGCGTGGCTTCGAGCAGGTCGTACGCCGACAGGTTGTAGAGCTGGGCGTTGCGGATGTCCTCCAGGAACGGCAGGCTGGGCGTCCGCAGATCGACTCCCAGCGTACCGGGATTGCGCAACCGCAGATGCTCGGCACGCAGCAGCGTATAGCTGGAGTCGCCCCATTCGCGCCCCCACTGCACCACCACGCGCTGCTGGCGCCCACCGGCCTGCAGCAGTTCGTCGGCCACAGGTATGCCCGCCGTCTCCACGTCGGTCAGTGTGGAGACGCTCAGCGGGCGCACCCAGTCCTGGTACGCCAGGCGCAGCGCATGGCCAGGCGCAGGCCGCAGCACCAGGCCCAGCCGGGGGGTGAAGACGCGCTCGGTGTCATGGCGGCGGGCTGTGTCCTGGCTCATGGCCTGCAGGTTCTCCAGCGCCACCAGGTTCTCGCCGTCCACCCGGTGGCGTATGCGCTGCCAGCCCAGTGCCAAGTCCAGCGTGGCGGCAGCGTTCAGGCGGTGGCTGGCGCCCAGGGTCAAGGCGGTGTAGCGCCGGTCGATCTGGTTGGTGCCGGCAAACAGCAGCTGGTCGCTGTACACCTGCCCGTTGGGCAGCACCGCGCCCACCACACCTGCCGCTGCCGACACGCTGGCCTGCTGTTCGGCCACATGCTCCAGGGCCGCGCTCCAGCGCGTATCTGCGCCGAGATCCGCCGTGTGCCTGAGCTGCACGTCATTGAAGCTTTTGCGCGGCATGGAATACATGCCCAGGATGCCGGCCATGGGCGACAGGTTGAACAGCACCGGATAGCTGGCCAGGGCGGTGTCGTCCAGGCTGCGGCCCAGCTTGATCCACGTCTGCTCTGCCGGCCCCCAGCGGTAGGCCAGGCCGACGGCGCCCTGGGCCTGCGTCTTGTCGAGAGTGCTGGCAAACCCGTTGCGCCCGCGCAGCTCCAAGTCGAAGTAGCTGGCGTAGGCAAACAGGTTGATGCGTTCCGTGGGCTGCGCCCCCAGGCCTACAGTCAACGCCCGACCGTCGAGCCGCGCGGCGCCGCTGGCGTCGAAGAACGCCGGGTAGTTGAGCACCCCTACGTCCAGCGGGAAATCACTCGCCCATACGGGCTGCGCCTTGACGAACCACGACAGCGGCACACGGCTGTTGTCCATACCGTTGAGCGTGACCGCTGGCGATGCCATGCGGTAGAACTCCCGATCGAGCGTCAACCCCAGCGCGCCGTGGCTGCCGGGGCGCTGCAGCAACGACGCGTAGCGCTGACTGGCGCCAAAGGCCATCGGGTCGGTCAGAAAGCCCTGCAACAGGGCCGAATTCTTGTTGAACTCGCCGCGGTAGCGGTCGGCCGCAAAAAGGTGGCTGCCGCCCCAGTACGGCGAGAAGCTTTGCTGCGCCAGCTCCAGCGCCCAGTCCTCCATGCCGAAGAACGCCAGCGTGGCGCCCAGGTTGGCGCTGCCCTTCTGGTCGTTGGCCAGTTGGTTGAGCGACTTCAGATACGGCATGCGCGCCAGCGCCGCGCGCGCCGCCTGCACGGCCTGTCCTGGCTGGAACAGGTCTGCGTGGATCTGCGCCAGCAGCATCCACGGCACCGGATCCTTGTCGTCCAGCGCACAGGCCTGCTCCAACGTGACCAACGCGTCCTGGTGGCGCCCCAGCTGGTAGTAGGCCACGGCCGTCCAGGTGCGGGCGCGGGCGTAGCGCGGCTGCAGCACACCGGCGCGCAGAAAGGCCTCCAGCGCCTCCTGCGGCTGGCCCTGCTTGAGGCGCAGCAAGCCCAGGCCGGTCAGCGCCACATAGTCACCGGAATGGTCTTCGAGCGCCTGTTCGAAAGCATGCCGCGCCGCGCCAAAGCGGTTGGCCCGAGTCTCCAGCGTGCCGCGCTCGCCCTGCGCGCCCGCTATTGCCGGATCGAGCCGCAGGGCGGCCTCCAGGTGGGCGCGCGCGGGCTGCAGGTCTTCGCGCTCGGCCTGCACGCTGCCCAGGCCCAGCCAGCCACGCGCATCCTGCGGGGCCAGTTGCACGGCCTGGGCATAGGCTGCCAGGGCGGCCGGCGCATCGCCCTGGCGGCGCGCCAAGGCGGCACGAACCAGTGCCAGATCGACGCTGTCCTGCGTGCCCTCCGCCTGCGCCAGGGTGCGGGCCGCCGCGTCGGCCTGGTCGTCCAGCAATTGCGCCCAGGCGCGCTGCGCCGCCAGGGCCGGGTGCCCGGGCCAGCGCTGCAAGGCCTGATCCAGGGTCTGCAGCGCGGCCGCCGATGCACCCTCCATGAGCAGCACGTCCGTGTGCATGAGCCATGCGGCCAGCGGCGCGTCCGGCGCCTGCATCAGTTGCGCCAGGGCGGTGCGGGCGGTGGCGCCATCGCCCGCCTGCAGGGCCATGGCTGCCTGCAGGGTCTGGCGCCAGACTGGAGAAACGCCCGGGCCCGCGCCCGCCAGCGCAGCGCGCGCCGCGTCCGGCTGGTGCCGCGCCAGCGCTTCGACGACGGGCCGCAGCCCGTCGCCAGGCGGGGGCGCGGCGCGCAGGTGCGGAACGGGGTCGGCCTGCAGGGCGTTGACCCACTGCACGCGTTCACGCGGCTGCGTCAGCAGCAGCTTGACAGGGGCCTTGCCCACTTCGGCCACGGCAGCTTCGTTGGCGGCCACGGCCACCTCGCCCTGGGCGTTGTGCAGCAGCACCCGCCCGGACAGCACCGTCAGCAGGGTGCGTCCATCCGGCGCCACGCTGATGTCCCAGTCCGTTCCCCGGATCGCCGCCGTGGCCGCGGGCGTGTGCATGAGCAGCGTGCTGCTGCCGGGGCGGCGCGTCTGCGTCCAGGCCCGGCCCAGGTTGAGCTGCAGCTCGGTCGCGCCCTGGCCGCCCGCCGCCAGGGCTCTGACCTGCAGCACGCTGCCCTGGTTGAGCCGCACCTGGGTTTCGTCGGCCAGCACCAGCGCCATGCGCGCTGCCGTGCGCGTGCGCACGAAGTCGCCTGCCGCCAGCGTCTGCGCCACGCGGGCGGGCTGCCAGTCGACATCTGCCGGCGGGCGGTGGTCGCCCTGGCCCTGCAGGTCGATGATTTGCGCCGCCGCGCCCGCAGGCAGGGCGCACGGCCCGGGCACCGGCGCGCACAGGGCGGCCAGCGCCAGCAGGGTCCGTTGCATATGCTGTTGCATCGCTACCTCCTCCCACACAGCGGTTATTTGACGCACACCTGCCGCACCTGGCGCAGGTCGGTCAGGCCTTGCAGGGCTTTTTCCACGCCGTCCATCATCAGCGTGCGCAGGCCTTCCTCCAGGCAGGCGCCCAGCATGTCGGCCACGCGCGAGCGCGACTGGATGTGGCGGCGCGTGGCGTCGTCCACCACCAGCAGCTCGTGCAGGCCCACGCGCCCCTTGTAGCCGCTGCCCTGGCACTGCTCGCAGCCCACGGGGCGGTAGAGCTGCAGGCGCCCGTCGACGCCGCCGAAGTCGGTGCGCCACTGCTGCAGCACGGCCTGGCGCTGGCCGTCGGGGTCGCGCTGCCAGGCGCTGGTGGGGCGCAGCGGGGCGCAATAGTCGTCCAGGCATTGCTGCAGCTCGGCGTCGTCCGGCGTGTAGGCCTGGCGGCAGGCGCACAGCTTCTTGGCCAGGCGCTGCGCCAGCACGCCGAGCAGCGCGTCGGCGAAGTTGAACGGATCCATGCCCATGTCGAGCAGGCGCACGATGGATTCAGGCGCGGAGTTGGTGTGCAGCGTGGACAGCACCAGGTGGCCGGTGAGCGACGCCTCGATGCCCATGGCGACGGTTTCCTGGTCGCGCGATTCGCCCACCATGATCACGTCCGGGTCCAGCCGCAGAAAGGCGCGCATCACGGTGGCGAAGTCGATGCCGGCCTTTTTGTTGACCTGCACCTGGCGCAGGCCTTTCTGCGTGATTTCCACCGGGTCCTCGGCGGTCCAGATCTTGGTGTCGGGCCGGTTCAGGTGGCGCAATATGGAGTGCAGCGTGGTGGTCTTGCCGCTGCCGGTGGGGCCGCACACGTAGAACAGCCCGTAGGGCTTGGAGATGGTGGGCTCCAGGCGGCGCAGGTTGTGCGCGCTCAGGCCGAGCTGCGCGAGCGGCAGCGGCTCGCCGCCCTTGAGCAGGCGCAGCACCACGTCCTCCACGCCGCCGACCGAGGCGACGGTGGCCACGCGCAGCTCGATGTCCAGCGGGCCGAAGCGGCGGAACGCGATCTTGCCGTCCTGCGGCTTGCGCCGCTCGGAGATGTCCAGGTCGCACATGATCTTGATGCGCGTGACCAGCGGCGCGCGGTAGGCGGCGGGCACCTCGATGTAGGGGCGCAGGCTGCCGTCGATGCGAAAGCGGATCGCCGTCTTGCCCTTGCCGGGCTGGGGCTCGATGTGGATGTCGGAGGCGCCCTGCTGGTAGGCGTCCACGACGATGCGGTTGACCAGCTTGACCAGCTCGTTGTCGGCGGCGGCCGTGGCCAGCGCGGCGTCGCTGGAATCATCCTCGGCGTCGGCCGCGTCGGCCAGGCCGGCGAGCATGCTGTCCACGCTGGCGTCCTCCTGCGCGCCGTAGAACTGCTCGACGGTCTGTACGAAGTCGCGCGCCGTGGCCACCACGAAGCGCAGCTGGCGCACGCGCGGGAACACCTGGCGCACCATGCGCGCGGCCTGCGCGGCCTCGGGATCCAGGCACATGACCTGCAGGCCGTCCTCGGCCTCCTCCAGCGGCAGCCAGCCCTGGGCCAGCACGAAGTCGCGCTTGAGCGCGCCGTGCAGCGCCTCGATACGCAGGCGGTCGCTGCGGTAGGGCGCGTACGGCACGCCGAAGAAGGCCGCCAGGCTGGCGCCCAGGTCGGCCGTGCCCAGGCCGTGGCGCAGCAGCAGCTCCTCGCCGGCCACGCCCTCGGCGCGCGCCTGCTCCAGCAGGCCGGCGAGCGTGGGCAGGTCGATCAGGCCGCGCTCGACCAGCGCCTGGTAGCGCGCGCCGCCGGGCACGTGCGCCGGCGCCTGCGTGGGCGGCGCGGCATCGGCCGGCGCGCCCTGCAGCGGCTGCATGCGCTTGCGAAAGGCGATCGCCAGCGTGTGGCACAGCGCGCGCACGCCCTGCTCGGCCTGCGCGCCGAAAGGCGCGCCGTCCTGGGTGTTGACCAGCTGCAGTACGCCGTACAGCGTGTCGTCGTGCAGCACCGGCGCGGTCAGCAGCTGGCGCGTCTGGTAGCCCGAGCGCGCGTCCACCGCCGTCAGAAAGCGCAGCCCCGGCGCCAGCGCCTGCACGGCGGCGGCATCCTGCGCGTCGGGCACGTTGATGAGCTGGCGGCTCAGCGCCGCGTAGCCCGCCACGCTGGTGCTGTTGATCGCCAGGCGCAGCCGCGTCAGCGTGCCCAGCCCGGTACGGATGCGCGAGAGGATGTGGCGCCCGTCCTCGGCCACGGTGTACAGCGTCATGCGGTCGGCCTGGAACAGCGCGCAGATGTCTTGCTCCAGGTCGAGCATGATCTGCTCGGCGCTGTCGGTGCTGTGAATGCGGTTGCTCAGGGCGTGCAGGTCCCGGAAGAAATGGCCGTCTCGCTCTGGCGATGGTGCGGTGCTGGGCATGGAGCGCCTCCACGTGGACACCGCGCCATGGTGGGCCATGGCGCGCGCGCCGGCAAGTAGCGGTGCCACCAGGGGCGTTCCAAGACAAAAGCAACAGCGCCGCGCGCCGCCCTGCTGCACAATGGGCGGCGGAGCCGCTGCCACATGACCCTATTCAACGAACGCCTGAAGATCGGCCTGTCCGCCTGTTTTTCCCACGCCGACCCGATGCGCCCGCTGTTCACCGGCAAGACGCTGCAGTACGTGGAGCAGTCGATCGCGCACTGGCTGATGTCGGCCGGCGCGCTGGTGGTGATGGTGCCCTGCCCCACGGGCGAGACGGCGCGCGGCGACGTGTCGCTGGCGCACTACGCCGAGTGGCTCGACGGCGTGGTCATGCACGGCGGCGCCGACGTCTGGCCCGGCAGCTACGGCGAGGAGCCGCTGCAGCCCGACTGGCTGGGCGACCGCGTGCGCGACCTGTACGACCTGGCCGTGGTCGAGGCCTTCGAGCAGGCGGGCAAGCCCATCTTCGGCGTGTGCCGCGGGCTGCAGCTGATCAACGTGGCCTTCGGCGGCACGCTGTACCAGGACATCGAGACCCAGCACCCCGGCGCGATGCAGCACCGCAACCCGATCACCTACGACCAGCACTTCCACGCGCTGGACATCGTCAGCGGCTCGCACCTGTCGCGCCTGTACCCGGGGCAGCGGCGCGTGACGGTCAACAGCATCCACCACCAGGGCATCAAGAACCTGGCACCGGGCTTCGACGTGGAGGCCTGGAGCTGGCCCGACGGCGTGCCCGAGGCGATACGCCGCAGCCCCAACCGGGGGCGCGGCTACATCGCGGCCACGCAGTGGCACCCCGAGTTCCGCGCCAAGGAAAACCCCACGCTGCTCGACGACACCCCGCTGCTGCACGACTTCCTGATCGCCTGCCACCAGGCGCGCACGCGCCCGCTGCCCGGCGTCAGCCCGCTGCAGATACGCGACCGCGCCACGCGGCTGCTGCGCCAGGCGCTGCTGCGGCGGTTTGATTAGTATTTTTTGATAGCTGGTTGCGCTTGATGAAAGCCATATTCAGATATTTTCATATCTACATTTGGCTCTAGATAAGCGCAAACAGCTATTGTTTTTAAGGCATCAATGGTGATGCCCATGCCCGCCGTGCACGTGGCGGTGGGCCACTTCCTCGGCCGTGGCGGCGCGCACCTCGGTCACCTTGCAGGCAAAGCGCAGCGCCTTGCCGGCCAGCGGGTGGTTGCCGTCCAGGTGCACCACCGGGCCCTTGATCTTGACCACGTTGAACACCTGCGCGCTGCCGTCCGGCCCCGGGCCGCGCAGCTGGCCGCCCACCTTCACGCCGGGCGGAAAGTCGCTCTTGGGAATGGTGCACACCAGCGCCTCGTCGCGCGGGCCGAAGGCGTCTTCCAGCGCCAGCTCCAGCGTGGCGGCGTGGCCCGGCGCCTGGCCGTCCAGCGCGGCCTCGACCTTCGGGAAAATATTGTCATAGCCGCCGTGCAGGTAGGCCAGGTCGCCGCCGTCGAGCAACTGCCCCGTGGCCTGGTCGGTGATCTTGTAGCTGAGGGTGACGGCCGTGTCCTTGGTGATGTTCATGTCAGTCCATGCTGGGGTTGGGCGGCTGCGCCGCAAGGGCGCTATTGTCCCCCGCCGGCGCCACCGGGCGCTGCTCGCGCGCCAGCAGGTAGCGCGCGCCGAACAGGTCCAGCCAGTCCAGCAGCGCCGCGCCCGCATCCGGCGCGCCGGCCAGCGCCAGGCAGTGCGCGGCCACCTCGGCGGTGCACAGGTGGCCGTCGCCGTGGCTGCGGCGCAACCGGTAGCGCGACGGCGCGCCGCCCTGCAGGCTGAGCACGGGAAAGCCGTCCAGGTACGGGCTTTTGCGCAGCATCTTGGTGGCCTGCGGCCAGGTGGCGTCCAGCAGCACGAACAGCGGCCGGCGGCGCGGCTGCCCGGGCGCCGGCTCGGGCGCGGGCGCCAGCGCGTGCACCACGCGCCCGGGCGCGACGAACTCGCCCGGAAACACCACGTAGGGCTGCCACCCCGGGTCGGCCAGCAGCGCCAGCAGGGCCGGCGCCACCTGGGTGCGCGCCCAGCCGAAGGCAAACGTGTCGGGCAGCAGGTCGGCAATCAGCCAGCCGGTGTTGCTGGGCTTGAGCGGCTCGATGTCGTGCATCAGCAGGCACACGCCCGCGTCCGCCGCCAGCTGCGGACGCAGCGCGCAGATGCAGTGGCTGGCCGGCAGCCGGCAGCCCGCGCAGCGCACGCGGCGCGAGCCGCCGCGCGCCAGAAAGGGCTTGCTGCTGCGCGCCAGGCGTTCGGCGGCGAGCCGGGCCACGGCGTGGGGCATGGGCATTGGTCGAAGGGAAAAAAGAGCCTGGCGCGAATATATGTTCAAATAGCGCCCTTCAAAGGGGAGTAGCTCCCCGCTTGCAGGCGGCCCGGCAGCGCGGCCCAGTGCAGGCGGATGCCAGGTCGTCAAGACGAAGCCATGCGGCTTCCGGCCTGTCAGGCGGGCATAGTGCCGGCGCCGAGCAAGACCTTTGAGCCGCAGGTGTTCGCAACCGGCTCAAGGCGCCCCTTTCTGCCTCCTGGCACACGCCAAAGCGCAGACAGTCCGTCCCCCCGCCGCCACCGACGCCTGGCACAACCACCGCCGGCCTTGCCGCCGGCTGCCATTGGCAACCCTGGTACGCACATATGGATTTGGATTTTCTTACCCACACACCGTTCTGGATCGCCCTGGGCCAGATCATCGTCATCGACATCCTGCTCGGCGGCGACAACGCCGTGGTCATCGCACTGGCCTGCCGCAAGCTGCCGCGGGCGCAGCGCACCAAGGGCATCGTCTGGGGCACGGCGGGCGCCATCGTGCTGCGCGTGATCCTGATCGTGTTCGCCATGGCGCTGCTACAGCTGCCCTTCCTGAAGGTGGCGGGCGCCTTGCTGCTGCTGTGGATCGGCGTCAAGCTGCTGGCGCCGGACGAGGACGGGCATGGCGACATCCAGGGCAGCGACAAGCTGCTGGCCGCCATCAAGACCATCATCGTGGCCGACCTGGTGATGAGCGTGGACAACGTCATCGCCATCGCCGGCGCGGCCCAGACCTCGCACCAGGACCACCAGATCCTGCTGGTCACGCTGGGCCTGCTGATCTCGATTCCGATCATCGTCTGGGGCTCGCAGCTGGTCATCAAGCTGATGGAGCGCTTTCCGCTGGTCATCGTGCTCGGCGGCATGCTGCTGGGCTGGATCGCCGGCGGCATGCTGGTGACCGACCCGGTTTTCGTCCAGCCCGACAAGTGGGCCTGGATGCCCAAGCTGGGCAGCGTGGACGCCAAGGGCCTGGCCGTGGTGCCGCCCGCCCTGTACTATGGGGCGCACGTCGTCGGCGCCCTGCTGGTGCTGGCCGTCGGCAAGCTGGCAGCGGCGCGCCGCCCGGCCGAAGGCGCCCCCGAAACCAAGCACCGCTGAACCAGCCCCAACGCCCGCCACCCACGCAACCCTTGCAAACGAGGCAGCCCACCATGCAGACCATCATCGTGTACCTGGACGACGCCGAGCACGCGCGGCATACCCTCACCGCGCTGCTGCAGCAGCAAGGCGCCCGCACCCACTGGGTGCTGGTGGCCTGCGCGCCGCGCATGACGCACCGCATCAGCAAGTGGGTCAGCCACAGCGCGCGCGAGAACTGGCGCGCCAAGTGGGCCGACAAGCTGTTCGCCCAGGTGCAGCCCTGGCTGGCCGACGCGGGCGCGCAGGTCAGCACCGTGCTGGCCAAGGGGCCGCTGCCGGCGCTGCAGGCTCAGCTGCTGGAGCAGTACGGCACGCAGACGCCGGTGATGGACATGCGCCGGCCCAAGCTGCAGGAAGCGCAGGAAGTTCAGGCAGCGCCGCAAGAGCCGGCGCAGGCCGCGCCGGCCACGCCAGCGGCGCCAGCGGCCGGCACGCCGCCCCCGGTCACGTACAAGTCCCAGCGCCGCTGGACGCTGCCCGGCACGCTGGCCGGTCTGGGCCTGATGTTTCTTCTGGCCGCAGACTGAGAACGTGTAAGAGCGTGTTTACGATCTCCCCATGGTGCCCGCAAGGCAGCAAACAGCCGCAATCGAGGCGCGCGCCGCAGGCCATGCTGGCGGCCTGGACAAGGTGCGCAACGACGAGTGCGGCTGTTTGCTGCCTTGCCCGAAGGGCTACCCCGCAAAAGCAGCGTCTGCGGCGTTGCAAATACTCGCCGGGCCACCAGCCCGGCTGCGCTTTGCGCCTTGCATTCGCCGCCTTTGCGGGGCAACGGGCACCATGGGGAGATCGTAAACACGCTCTAAAAACCCGCAGGAAGGAGTTCCCCCCATGCGCCTGTTGCTCAAATGGCTGCTCAGCGCGGCCGCGCTGCTGTGCGTGGCCTATCTCTACAGCGGCGTGCAGGTCACCAGCTTTGGCGCCGCGCTGCTGGCGGCCTTCGTGATCGGCCTGTTCAACGCGGTGCTGCGCCCGGTGCTGGTCATCCTGACGCTGCCGGTCACCATCGTCACCGTCGGGCTGTTCCTGTTCGTCATCAACGCGCTGATGTTCTGGGCCGCCGCCGCGGTGCTGGGCAGCGGCTTCCAGGTGCACGGCTTCGTGGCCGCGCTGGTCGGCTCGCTGCTGTACTCGCTGCTGGGCATGGTGATCGAGTCAGCGCTCGGCGGCCTGCTCCTTCGCAAGTGACTCCACGGCGCGCAGCCGCGTGTCGATGATGGACGCCTCGATGTAGTCATTGGCCGCGCCGGCGCCGCTGCCGCCCTGGCCGCGCCGCGCCAGATCCTGCCCGGCCTTGAAGCGGTCCACCGCCGCCGCGTAGTCGTAGTGCGCCGCCTGGGCCTCGGCCTCGGCGCGTATGGCGCGCAGGTTCTGCCCCTGCTGGCGCCACACCTGGGCCAGCAGCTGCCAGGCGGCGGCGTCCTGCGGGTACGTGGCCACCCAGGTCTGCAGCGGCGCGGCCATGGCGTCGGCGCCGCCGGCGCGCAGCAGCGCCTGGGTGCGCAGCAGCAGTTCGGGGCGGGTGGGAACGTCGGGCGCGCTCAGCAGCGCCAGCGCGGCCGGCGCGTTGCCCGCGTCCAGCTCCAGCTCGGCGCCCAGCAGGCGCGCCTGGCGCTCGGCGCGCGCATCGCCCCGCACGTCCGTCTGCAGGCCTTGCCAGGCCTGGCGCGCGGCGGCAAAGTCCTTGAGCTGCATGGCCGCCAGCGTGGCCGCGTAGCGGGCGCCCACGCGCTCGGCCCGGGGGCGCTGGGCAAAACCCACGTCCTGCACGCCGGCGAGCCACTGGCGCCACGCGTCCACGCCCGAACGCATCAGCACGCGCGCGCGCGCCACCATCATGACGTGCTCCAGCGAGGCCGGCGGCGGCGCGCTGGCGCCATGCCCGGCGCGGCCCTGCATGTCGGCGATGCGCTGCGTGGTCAGCGGGTGGCTGCGCAGATACGGCCAGCTACCGTTGTCGTTCAGGCGGTTGGCCTGCTGCAGCTTGGCGAACATCTCGACAAAGCCCTGCGGCGCGAAGCCGGCCGGCGCCATCAGGCCGAAGCCCACGCGGTCGGCCTCGCGCTCCATGTCGCGCGAGAAGTTGAGCTGGTTCTGCGCCACCAGCGCCTGCCCGCCCACCATCAGCGCCTGCCCGGCCTCGGGACTGCGGCTGGCGGCCAGCGCGCCCAGGATCATCGCGCCCAGCATCAGCGGCGTCTGCCGCCCTTGCTGCGCGATCAGGCGCGAGATGTGGCGCTGGGTGACGTGGCTCAACTCGTGCGCCAGCACCGAGGCCAGTTCGTCGGGCGTATCCACCACGGCGATCAGCCCCAGGTGCACGCCCAGGTAGCCGCCCGGCAGGGCAAAGGCGTTCACGCTGCGGTCGCGCCCCAGCAGGATCTGCCAGGCAAAGCGCTCGGCCAGCTCGGGCGGCAGCTCGCCGCGCTCCTTGGCGGCCTGCACCAGGCGGTCGAAAATGCCCTGCACGTATTCCTGCAGCGGCGCGTCGTCCACGTAGTCCGGGTCGCGGTACAGCTCGCGGATGATGCGGTCGCCCAGGCGGCGCTCGGCGCTGACCGTCATGTCCAGCCCGTCGCCCAGCGTGGGCAGGGCGGGCTGGGCGCTGGCATGGGGCGCGGCCAATGGCTGAATAGCTATTATAAAAAGAGCTATCAGCGCTTTACCCATAAGCGCTGGAGCCCAATTTTTCTTGAAAATCTGCACGGCACACCCTTCGCCAAACCGTTGGCACACCGCCGTATGATGCCGCGCTTGTCCCATGGTTTCGCACCATGGCTTCACCATCTGCAACAACACCGCCATGAGTAGCAGCTCCCCCCTTACCCATTTCGACGCCCAGGGCCAGGCCCACATGGTGGACGTGGGCGCCAAAAGCAGCACGCACCGCGTGGCGGTGGCCAGCGGCCGCATCACCATGCAGCCGGCCACGCTGGCGCTGATTGCCAGCGGCAGCGCCAAGAAGGGCGACGTGCTGGGCGTGGCGCGCATCGCCGCCATCATGGCGGCCAAGAAGACCAGCGAGCTGATTCCGCTGTGCCACCCGCTGGCGCTGACCCGCGTGGCCGTGGAGTTCGAGCTGCGCCCCCAGGACAACGCCGTGCACTGCAGCGCCACGGTGGAGACCGTGGGCCAGACCGGCGTCGAAATGGAAGCCCTGACCGCCGTACAGGTGGCGCTGCTGACCATCTACGACATGTGCAAGGCAGCGGACCGCGGCATGGTCATGGACGGCGTGCAGGTGCTGGAGAAGCACGGGGGCAAGTCGGGCAGCTGGGTGCGGGAATCTAATGATTGAAAACCGTTGAAACGCCTATCTATAAAGCGCTACGAGCTATCAAAACAGGACTGGCCTGCCCGGAGGGACTCGAACCCCCGACCTATTGCTTAGAAGGCAATTGCTCTATCCGGTTGAGCTACGGGCAGGTACGGCGCGGGCACGGGCGCCGGGGGTGGGAATGATAACCGTGCAGCGGGTGCGGCCGAATGCCAAATGCCCGCGCGCATGTCGACTCCGCTACGACAGCAACAACCAGCGCTGGAACAGCTTGGAGGATGGACGCCAGCAGATGCACCGGAAAGATTTATCAGCCATGGGTAGAACTCACCACTACCTGCCGGACTTGTGGCGGTCACAATCAGGAACACGGGTCTCAATTCAGGCATGGCGTTTGCTTTTTTGCTGCAAAGCGGAAAATTCCTGACGGAATTGCCGAAAATTCCCCGCTTGTGATATCGCTCCCGGCCGTATCAGCGCCAAGCGCGCGCCCTTGCACAACCATCGTCCAAATGCCTACCCTCTCCAATCCACCTCTTGCTGCCTTACAAGACAGAATCGCCTCGCGCCAGGCCACTATCGGCATCTATGGCCTGGGATACGTGGGTTTGCCGCTGGCACTGCGCTTTGCCAGCGTAGGCTGCAAAGTAGTGGGGTTTGACATCGATCCTGCCAAGGTGCACGCCATCAACAACGGCCAAAGCTACATCGAACGCATCGGCGCCGACGCCATTGCCCAGGCCCGCGCCCAGGGACTTGCGGCCACCGGCGACTTTGCCAGAACCGCCGAAGTGGACGCGCTCATCCTGTGCGTCCCCACGCCGCTGACGGCGCACCGCGAACCCGACCTGCAGTTCATCGTCGCGACAGTGGAATCCGCCCTGCCGCATATGCGCCCAGGCCAACTGGTCAGCCTGGAAAGCACCACCTGGCCAGGCACCACCGACGAAATCATCGCCCCACGGCTGGCGGCGCACGGACTCATCCCTGGTGAAAACTGCGCCCTGGTGTTTTCGCCCGAGCGCGAGGATCCCGGCAACCCCGACTTTGGCCCGCACAACATTCCCAAGGTCATCGGGGGCCACACCCCGGCATGCCTGCAACTGGGCATCGCGCTCTACCAGCTTGCCGTGCAGCGCATGGTGCCCGTGAGCAGCACCCGCGCGGCTGAAATGACCAAGCTGCTGGAGAACATCCACCGCAGCGTGAACATCGGCCTGGTGAACGAGATGAAGATCGTGGCCGACAAGATGGGCATCAACATCCACGAGGTAATCGACGCCGCCGCCACCAAGCCTTTTGGCTTTGTGCCCTACAAACCCGGCCCCGGCCTGGGCGGGCACTGCATCCCGATCGACCCGTTCTACCTGACCTGGAAGGCGCGCGAATACGGTGTGAACACCCGCTTCATCGAACTGGCTGGGGAAATCAACCACTACATGCCGCAATGGGTTGTTGGCAAAGTGGCCGACGCGCTCAACGACCGGGGCAAGGCCATCAAGGGCAGCCGTATTCTGGTGCTGGGGCTTGCGTACAAGAAGAACATTGACGACACGCGTGAATCGCCCGCTGTGGAGATCATGGACTTGCTGCAGGCCAAGGGGGCCGAAGTTGCCTACAGCGATCCGCATGTGCCGCACTTTCCGCGCAAGCGTGATTACCACTTCGACCTGCAATCCGAGGCGCTCACGCCCGAGAACATCATCCGGTTCGACTGCCTGGTGCTAGCTACCGATCATGATGGGTTTGAGTACACACTGCTGCAGGCGCATGCTTCGCTGATCGTGGATACGCGTGGGCGGCTGACGGCTGGCGCGAATGTGATCACTGCCTGATCAGCAATGATCGCACCATGACCACCGCGCGCCCGCTGGCCCTTGCCCCCCTGCTGCGCCAGGGCGAATGGAGCAGCACAGAATTCAAGGCCGCGCGCAACGCCCTGCCCAAGTCGGCCTTCGAGACCGTGTCGGCCTTTGCCAACACCAGCGGCGGCTGGCTGGTGCCAGGGGTGGAGCAACACGGCGAGCAGTTCTCCGTCAACGGCGTGGCCGAACCAGACAAGCTGCAAAACGATCTGCTGTCGGTGCTGAATGCCGACGGCAAGACCAACCACGACGTACAAGTGACCGCGCACCACTGGCAGCATGGCGGCAAAACCGTGCTGGGTTTTCACATCGCCGAAAACCCGCGCACACGCAAAGCCGGCACCGGCCTGCGCATTATGCGCCGCGAGTGGCAGGCGCTGGGCCATGCCCAGCCCACCCACCGCAATGACAGGGCAAACAAGGCATTCGAGATATTCCTGCCCGACACCGTCTCGCGCGTGGCGTGGATGGCAGGACAAGAGCAAATCGATCTCGTCACCCCCGAAGTTCAGCGCTTGTTGCAAACGCTGCACGGCACCATGAACCGCCGGGAACTGATGCGCGCCCTGGGACTGAAGGATGAAAAACACTTCCGCCAGCAGTATCAGCAAGCCGCCGTGGCTCTGGGCCTGATCGAAATAACCTTGCCCGACAAACCCCGCAGCCGCCTACAACGCTACCGCCTAACCGAAACAGGACAATACCTGCTGGTAAGTCAGCGTAAATCCTCATGACAACAACTGTATTTCTATACTTCTATATGCATGGCAACCACGCCGAACAGCACAATGAATAACATTGATTTTCTCGTGCTGATCGGAACCAAGGCACAGTTCATCAAAACTGCCCCCATCCTGAGTGAAATGGATCGGCAGCAGGTTCCTTACCGCCTGATCTACACCGGTCAACACTCGGAAACTTTCGATCTGCTCGAAGCCGCGTTCGGCACCCGCCCCGCAGACGACGAACTGGTTCCGGGCACCGAAGCTTCCACACATGCAAGCTTCCTTACCTGGACTATCAAATTCTGGAAACAGGCGTTCCGCCGTTTACCCCAATGGCGCGGCGCGCGTGGCGGGCTAGTACATGGCGATACAGCGTCCACGCTTTTCACAGCCATTGCACTAAGAATGGCCGGCGTTCCTGTTGTTCACATCGAAGCTGGCCTGCGCTCGCCGAAGTTGATAGAGCCGTTTCCTGAAGAAATCATTCGCCGCTGCGTATCCCGGTTGGCACAACTGCACTTTGCGCCAGACGCAAACTCAGCAGCCAATCTCGCCAAAGCTCCTGGCGTTGTCGTCGATACCCATGGAAACACGCTGCGCGATGCCTTGACTCTTGCGCTGAACAATTGGCACGATCTGCCGGAGAACGGAGGTCTTGGCGGCTATGCTGTTGTCTCGATGCATCGCAGTGAAAACCTGGGGCGTAAGGCCGATTTTGATCTTCTGATGGGTGAAGTACTCAATACCGCAGCCGTATTGCCTACCCGTTTTGTGCTGCATCCGGCCACCCGCGAGCGCATCCGCGAAACTGGCTGGTTTGCCAAACTTCAAGCGCAACCGGGATTACAGTTGCTTGACCGCATGGATTACCCAGACTTTGTCCACCTACTGGTCGGTAGTTGCTGCCTGCTGACTGATGGTGGCAGCAACCAGGAAGAAGCAGCCATGCTCGGGCTGCCAACGCTGCTGCTCAGGCGCGCCACTGAGCGGCTTGACGGCTTGGGTGACAGCATCGAGCTATCACACTTGAAACCGGAGTTGATCCAGGCTTTCGTGTCCCGTAACGCAGGAAAGACTTGGAAGCTGCGTCCAGTCAAAGGGACGTCACCCTCAACAATCATCGTCAATACCTTGAGGGGGCAATTGGGGCGGCCAGCTGATAACCAATAAAAATGAATAGCCAGATGTCCTGGAGAAAATCTATACCCACAGACACGCAGGAAGCCAGCGATGTGTCGCGGCTGGTTCCCAATCCGCTTGTCAGCGTGTTGATGATTACTTACAACCACGCCGAATATCTCGCGGAGGCTATCGATGGCGTCATTCAGCAGGTATGCGATTTCCCCTTCGAACTGCTTATCGGCGAAGATGCTTCCAAAGACGCAACGCGCCAAGTCGCACTGGAATACCAGAAACGTTATCCACACATCATTCGGGTCGTCTACTCCCGAAACAACGTCGGTATGAACGCCAATTCCTGGCGCATCTTCACCAAGGCCCGAGGTAAATACGTGGCCTACTGCGAAGGTGACGATTTCTGGTGCGCGCCTGACAAGCTGGCCCGGCAAGTGGCCCTGATGGAGAGCGATGAAAATATCGGCATCGTCCACAGCGACTGGGCACGCACCCACAAGAAAGACGGGATATGGGCTAACGACTACAGCAAATCCGTCCACCGTCGGGCAGCTCAAAAATATCTGGAAGGCGATCTTTTCAAGACCTGGCACTATCCCAAAATATTACGAACTTGCACCATCCTGCTGCGCAAAAGCACCATGGCCGAATGGTATGCATCAGGCCTTATGGACGAGAAATACCTCTTCGGTGATAGCGTGCTGTCAGCCTGGATCACTGCGCGCGCGCGGGTAGGTTATCTACCAGCTGTCACAGCGGTTTATCGAATCAGCCCTAATTCCGCGCTGCGCTCGGGCGTCAATGCACGGGTGGCATTCTACAAATCAGCACTGGAGTTCGATACGGCTGCCCGCGCTTTTTTTTCCGAACGAGCTGATTATCAGGGTGGCTACCGCTGGGATGCCGCCGCAGGACTCCTGCTTTGGGGCTTGCGCGCGCGCGACTGGCCCGCCATGAAAACGGCATTGCTTGACTTCTGGCAGCACTTCACCCTGATTGGCTTCATGGCCACAGGCCTCCAAACTGTCACCATGCGCCTGCCTACGTTGTGTCGGCAACCGCGCGAAACTCCCAGGTTGCCTTGATGACCGCATGGCGCAGGTTTGTCGGCTATCGGCCAGGGCGACTTGGGCAGAACACCCTGCTCGGCACTGCGGGGATGGGAACGCGCGCAGTCATTCAGGCGGCTTATCTGCTGATCGTTTCCCGCTGGCTCGGCGCAGAAGGCTATGGCCTGTTCGCCGGCTCCGTGGCACTGGTCATTGTGGGCGCACCACTGGCCAATTGGGGCAGCGGGCTGCTTCTTACGCGTTACATTGCGCAAGATCGAGGCAGTTCCCGCGCCATGTGGGCCACCGCCTTGGTACAAACCGGCGTGATAGGCGGCCTGTTGGTCATCATTGTGCTGGCGATATCCGCCCTGCTGCAGCAAGGCTTATTACCAACCCCCATGCTTTTGCTGGCGTTATCCGAATTGCTGCTACTGCCTGCGGCGCATGCCGCAATCAGTCAATGCTATGCACTGGAGCGCGGCATTGCCTCGGCGGTTGTGATGTGCCTGGTTCCGTTAGGGCGTGCCCTAGCAATGCTGAGCTTTATCGTCATTGGCATTGCTGGTACGCCCAATCACGCTGTCACGGCGCATTTCATTGGTTCATTGCTCGGTCTTATCGCAGTCATTGCAGTAGTTGCCACCGTCGATGGTTTGCCCGCTTGGCGTTCACGCCTGCCACTGCGCGTTGCCCTCCGGCAAGGCAGCGCCTACGCCGTCAGCAATGTGGCAGGCAACAGCTATCAGGAAGTGGACAAGATCTTGATGCTGCAAATGCTCGGGGCAACCGTCGTGGGGCCATACACGGTGGCCTTTCGCGTTGCCAGCATCTTCCTGATGCCGGTGACAGCGCTCATTGGCGCCAGCCTGCCGCGTTTGATGGCGCGTGCAAAGAGCAATGATGAGCGCGTTCGAACCTATCACGCCATGCTGCTGTCTGGTGTCGGCTACGGAGTGCTGGCGGGCGTGGGAATCCTGATCGTCGCACCATGGGTTCCGCGGGTGTTCGGCAGTGACTATGCACTGGCGACCCACTACCTTGCCCTGTTGGCGCTTTGGCCTGCGCTGTTCGCCTTGCGCCATTGTTTGGCGACGCATCTGACTGCAAACCATCGGCAGTCGGTGCGTTCTGGTATCGAATTCATGGGGCTGGGTGTTGTTGTGCTATTGAATATTTTTCTATTGCCACTGATGGGTGCTGGAGCAGCAGCACTTGCGTTGCTGGCTACGGAAATATTGATGGCAGTCGTACTGGCGCTGCTCATCAAACAAAAGGGGCGTCGCGCTGAGAATCAGCGGACACAATGAATATGACCAAGTTGAATACTGAACAGCGTTGGCTGAGCGGACTATTAGCTCAGATTGATTTCCACCTGCGAGGCGGTGACCGCAAGCGGCGGGATGACAATTTTGACTGGCAGTGGTTCAGGAAACTGCCCACAGCACATTTTGTCGATGCGCGCCGACGTGTTCGGAAAATACTCAGCCTATTGAGCGGCAAAGCGCCAACCGGCTATTCCACAGAATGGCTGATGCAAAATGCTTCCAAGCTTTGGCAGACACGCGAAGTGCTTGCCGACGACCTGAGTCGTCGGCAGTTTGATGATGCCATCACCCTCAAGATCGTCGGCTACCGCCGTGCATTCTTCCCGCCCGAAGCGTTCGATGTCTATCTCGAACTCAATGCCTCTCGGCCTTTCACGCACCCCGAATTGCCTGACAGCTACATGGGCGTGCCATTGCGCGTGCTGGACGTGGGTAGAGGCGAAATTGCAACTATCGTTGCAACGGATGGATTTGTGGAATCAGTCAACCGCTATCGCCAGTATTTTGTGGAGCGTGGCGGCGCCAGCCTTTCGCCGAGGCTTGGTGAGACGGTGCTTGATTGCGGTGCATGCGTTGGTGAAGTGGCAACGACGTTTGCATTGCATGTGGGCGCAGCTGGGCAGGTACACATGTTTGATCCAATGCCCGCACATGTAGCTTTTTGCAACTTGCAAAAGGTGCTGAATCCGCATCTTGCCAGTCGCATGCACGTGGTACCTATGGCGGTTGGGGCGGCTTCCAACGGACAGGCAGCCTTGGCTGCTACTACGGCTGAGATTCGTCCCGATGCCAAGCCGGATGCTTCTTTTCCGTTCATATCGATTGATGATTACGTCCGCGAAAAGAACATTCGCGTGGATGTCATCAAGATGGATATCGAAGGCGGTGAAGGCGATGCATTGCGCGGCGCGGAACACACGCTACGTACATTCCAGCCGCGACTGATGATTTCCGCCTACCACCGCACCGATGATCTTTGGGTGCTGCGCGAACAGATACAGAAGATTAATCCGAGCTATACCTTCCACTTCGGGCATCACACGCCTATTCAGTGGGAATCCGTGCTTTATGCATGTTAATACCAAATCGGAATTGAGTGGCACTCTTGAATCAGTCATCGCACCGAGCCGATGCACATTAGTCGCTCGCTACTTTCCAGATACTTCAACCCGCTTTCCTCAAAATAAGCTCGCAAGGTCTGCGGATCGGTGATCCCGTCTTTAATTAAAAGATCTTCGTGATACTTCTTGCCTTTACCAACAGGCACAATCACAACATCACTGCACACTTCGCGCATCAAGTTATATAATTCGTCTATCTCAAAAAATCGAATGTCATATAGCGGATCATCTTTTTTCAGGCGATCAAAATACTCCATGAATTGATGATTGTGCGCATTGTGAACTGTTGCAATCATCCGGCTCCGAGTGATGCGCGCCTGCTCGACTGCAAGCGCCTTGATCTGTGCATCATCAAACAGCACCCAAACTCCGTTGTGGTAGCTCACATCGAATACCTTGTCAGCAAATGACATGTCAAACGCGCTCATTTGATGAATTGCAGCAGAGAATTCTGGAAATTTCTGCTTAGCCAATTGAACGGATTCTTGCGAAAAATCCATACCTTCGCAATCAACGCCCCTTCGACGCAGCTCCGCCATGTCACGAAAGCTGCCTGCGCCTATTTCCAATACATGATGATCTTCGGCATTAAGCATAGCGTGGATGTAATAGGCATGACGAAGATCTTGTTGATAGTGCTCAAAAATATCTGTCCACTTGTTATCCCAGTCTTTGCTGCTCGATGATGGGTCAAGATTGCGAAGCTGCATGATTCAATCCTGCAATGAGTGTTCAACAAAACCGCGTGCGTAAACTGCACTCGGAGGCGCAGGGCAAGGATCCAGATTTTTATCGATAAAACAATGCAGATGGTTGGCCACCATGTCGTAACCAGCCATAATGCTGAAGGCAACGCCTGCAGAGAATCTGGGATTGATATCCATCAGCAACGGCGTGTCATTCACCATCAGAAATTCCACATTGATGCAGCCATGTATACCGAGGTTCTCCGCTACTTCCCACGCCAAAGCATCGCAAATATGTCTGGGCTGCATGCGTACGGTCATTCCCGCGCCATTGGTCGTACGCAGCAACTCCTGCCGTGTCATCGCTGCCATTTGGCCATCAGGATGACGCACTACATCCACCACCATGACATCGCCAGAATGGTGGGGCTGAACGACATAATCCTGCTCGGCTAGTTGCTCACTCCAGAACTTGAGCGCAGTTGGATCGGAGATATACACTTGCCCTTCGCTGCTTCTGCCGCGCCTTGGTTTGGCAAGCAAAGGCCCAGAAAACGCCATGAATCTAGTCTCCCGGAAATCCGCCGTGACAATGGGACGGATGCGCGGATGCTCGGCAAAACGACGGTACACCTCTAACTTATCGCGTGCTGTTTGCACAGCAGGGCGAGATGGCATGCATAGCACAACGCCCAATGCGGTAAATTGTTCTGAGTGGATCGATAGAGCATCCACCTCCGGATCGGTCAGGGCAATGACATGGCTGATTCGGTCGTCCTGACAGATTTGTAGCAGTCGCGCTAGGTAAGCGGCCTCATCTTTCGCAGAGGGAACTTGGTGAAACCGCTGAACTAGGCGGGAAGCCGGTGTCCACGCGGCAGGATGCATATTGCAGCCGATCACCTCTACGCCAGGCAAAAAAGCCAAATGGGTAATAACAGCCTCCGCTGACATCGAGCCAATCGCTGTCACTAGGCATTTCATGGAGAGACTCTGCTGCGGATAACGTCGCACACGGTTTGAATTTGTTGGAACGCAATGCTTGCGCCTGCTGGCAATACCATTACCTGCTCTGCCACCGCTATCGTCTGTGGAAGCACGAGCCCCGCATGCGGAAACAAATCTCGATACGGCTGCATGCCGTGGCACCCTGGCCAGAAATATTTGCGTGCGAGAATATTTTCGGCATGCAGTGTGGCGATGATGTCGTCACGACTGACCGGGCATGCGTCATCCACTTCTAGTACGATGTAATGGTGGCTGTTGCGTTCGTCCGACGGGTAATCAAGCACGCTGATCCCAGGAACGTCGGCCAGTGCTTGCGTGTAAGTGGCGTGATTGCGGCGATTGGTTTCCACCACATCATCAAACCCGTCCAGATTCGCCAGCCCCATCGCCGCGCACACTTCGATCATCTTGCCGTTGGTGCCGGGATGAATGACGTTGTCGTAGCCCTTGAAACCAAAGTTGCGCATCAGGCGCATGGCTTCGGCCAGTTCGTCATCATTAGTGGTGACGGCACCGCCTTCCATCGTGTTGAATGATTTGGTGGCGTGAAAGCTGAACACCTCACACGCTCCAAACTGGCCGATGCTTTGGCCTTTGTAGCTGCTGCCGAAGGCGTGTGCCGCATCGAACATCAGCTTCAATCCATGCTCATCAGCAATAGCCTGCAATTCGTCCACTGGCGCGGCGCGGCCCCAGAGATGCACACCAATAATGCCACTGGTACGCGGCGTAATCATGCGGCGCACTGCGGCGGGGTCAAGGTTATGCGTCGTAGGGTCAATATCAGCAAAGATAGGAGTGATGCCTTGCCAATACAAGGCATGCGCCGTGGCGACAAAGGTCCACGACGGCACAATGACTTCTCCCGTCAGGTTCAAGGCACGGATAGCGATTTCCAGTGCAATCGTTCCATTGCACATGGCGACGCAATGCTTGACACCTAATTGATCGGAAATGCGCTGCTCGAACTCTTGAACCAATGGGCCATTGTTGGTCAGCCACTGGTTGTCGAGCACGCGGGCGATGCCCGCCAGAAATTTCTCGCGGTTGCTGATATTTGGCCGACCGACATGCAATGGCTGCAAAAAGGCAGGCGGTGCGCCATGAATTGCTAGATCTGCCTTGCTCATGATTTTTTTGCAACTCATTCACTTCCCCTTGTACATCAGCGCCGTAATCTGTTCCGAAATCAGTCCCATCAAAAACACCATTACGCTGCCGGTGTAGAGCAAGGCACTCATATTGGTGAAACGCCCTTGGTGCCACCACGTCCAACCGTACCAGCCCGTGGCGAGCAGGAACATACCCAGCGCCACGGGCGCGAAGATCTTCAGCGGCGAGAACAGTGTGCCAATCTTGAAGATTATGAGAAAAAAGCGCGCACCGTCGCGCAGTAGTCGAATATGGCTTTTGCCAATGCGCTTGGCGGCATGAATCGGCACGTAGGCTACCGAATAGCCAGAGCGAAAGAAGGCCATGGTGCTAGTGGTGGGGTATGAAAAGCCGTTGGGCAACAGGTACAGAAATTCACGGAACTTGCTGACGCGCACGGCGCGAAAGCCCGAGGTCAAATCTTCTACCTTGTGCCCCGTCATCCAACTGGCGAGGCGGTTGTACAGACTGTTGGCAAAGCCGCGGCCAATGCTGGCCTGCGAGCCCTTTTGCCGCGCGCCAACCACCAAATCATGGCCTTGCTCGATCAACTCCAGTAATCGAGTAATGTCCGCCGGATCATGCTGGCCGTCGGCGTCCATCAACACGATCACTTCACCCGTTGCTGCCCTAGCCCCAGTCTTGATGGCAGCGCCGTTGCCCTTGCTGTAGGGGTGGTGCAGCACAAGGGCACCTGCCGCCTTGGCAGCTTCGGCGGTGCCGTCCGTGCTGCCATCGTTGACGACCAGGATTTCCACCTGCGCCGCATCGGGGAAGAGCGCGCGGATGCCCGCAACCGTCGTGCCGATAGCGGCGGATTCATTTTTGGCAGGAAGGACGATGCTCAGGTGCATGGCTGTACTGGGTGCGATAGTTACTTCGATTCTGCCAGCGCCGCCCGCATGCGCGCGATTTCGGCCTGGTAGTAATCTGCCCCCAGCGGTTGCGTACTCAGGGTTCCGTCAGTGACGCCTTGCTCGATGAGCTCCAATAGGGCATGCGCCTTGGCCTTATGGCCTGTGCTCGCCATCTCCGCAAACATCTGCATTGCAGCAGTGGCCTGACCATAGCGCTGAATGGCGGTCTTGTAGTGATCAAATGCTGCATTCACGTCACCCTGGGCAAGGTATAGCCGGGCCTGGCTGTACGCAACCAGCCGCAAAAACAAGGGGAAAGAGTGGTATGGCCCATCCCCGCTAAGCAGTGCCAGCAACTCCAACATCGGTTCACGGTAACGCGCCAGCGCATTCACCTCGACGACGTCATCAACCAATTTACGTAAGCCAGTAACGGTTTGTGCATCGAATGGCTGGGCAACCAACTGCCGTGCTGCTGTCTCAAAATCTGCCTTGGTGGCTTGGCCGGTATTGATCTGAATGCGCAGCAGGCCCATCGTCAACAGCGAGCTATCCGGCATATCCGCTGCTGCTTGTTGAGCGTAGGCTAGCGCCTCACCGTATTTTTTTTCAGTCACCAGATGACCAAGAAGATAGTTTTTGCCACGTGTCGATTGCGGACTGTGAACGGCCCAATAGGTCTGCAGACGGTCACTATTTGCCCATAACTGGCTGCGCTGCCAAGTCAAACCAGCCAACACGCCGACGATGCCGATACCAGCCACGATGGCTATGCTGCGGCCATACCGATTGCCCAGCCAGTAGATGGCGGCAGCCAGCGGCAGGAACATGAACAGGGAGGGGCCGTAGTTGCGATGTTCGAAGATCAGTTCCAACCCGATGACGGTGGACTCGATCAGATGCCCGCAGAGAAAGAACACCAGTGCCAGCCAGACCAGCGGCAAGCGCCGATACAGCCACGGCAGAGCCAGCAGCAAGGCGCCCCAGCCGATCACGGCCCACAGGGTGGTGATGGGTTCGGTCAACCCGCGCGAAATCAAGAAGCCGTCTTGATAGAGGCCGGAGCCTTCAATCTGCGGCACCCAGAGCTGCCGCAGATAGTCCCAGACAATGCGCGATTCGGAGTACAGCCGCTCCACCTGGTCGAAGGGGCGCGTGGGCCACAAGTGGGGTGCAAAGTTGATATGCGCAGCCAAATAGGCAAGCAACACCCCACTGGGCACAACCAAGGCTGCGCCCGTCCACCAGCGCCAGGGGCCGGCCGCATCGGGGTTGGCGCGGCGCACATAGGCCTCCAGCACCAGCACCAGCATGGGCAACAGAGCTCCGTTTTCCTTGGACAACACCGCAAGCAGGGTACCCAAGCCAATGGCTGCACTCATCAGCATGTGCGCCTGCAATGCCGACTTGTCCCCCTGCATCAGCCACAAGCGCCCTTTAAGGTAGCCCACCATGCCCGCCAGCATGAATAACGAGGAAAGCACCGTCATGCGCTGCACCACGTACAGCGTGGTTGAGACCATGAAAGGGTGCATCAGCCAGATGCCGGCCGACAATACGGCAACCCAGACCGCCGCTTTGTCCGCCCAGCGCGCAGCAAGCAACAGCAGGTAGCCGGCCCAGGCCAGCAGCAATCCGCACACCAGGTGCAGCATCAGGTTGGTGTACTTGAATGGCCAGGGCGTGCTGGGCCATGTGTAGTCATCGAGCAGAAAACTTACAAGCGACAGCGGCCTGCCGGTAGGGCCCGACCAACCGCTGAGTACAAATGCCTTGAGCGTTGTCCAGTCGCGCACGCCGCCCAAATCGCCCATGGCCTGCAGATTGGGCGCATCATCAAACAGGAAAGGACCATTCAAGCCCGGCCAATAGCAAACGGCCGCCAACAAAATGCAGAGCAGGAGAAAACAGGCGGGTGCGACTTTTTTCATTCAAACTTCCAAATGAAAAAGCCCACCGAAGTGGGCAATTTTCAGAACGGATCGCTTTAGTTACGGCAGTTCGTCGGGACGAATTTAAAGTCAGCGCTTGTCTTGCATTTCCATTCGACGGAGCCTGAATGGGTAATAGCGCTCAAGGTGAGCGTTTTATTTTCGATACCCTTGGCGACGCCAGTAGCCTTGATAGTCGCAACAATAGTGCCAGCGGTTGCACCGACATTCACGTTATCAACATACTTACCAGAGATATCGGCGGCGGGGGAAAGGCCAGCGGATTCATTCGAACCTGGCCATTTTCCTTCATTGCCGTAGAACTCGGACACGGCAGCCTTGGCGCCAGAGGCCAGCGTCATGGCTTCGGTCATTTGCGAGCGGGCCATGTAGTCTTGGTACGCGGGCAGGGCCACGGCAGCCAGAATACCGATGATGGCCACCACGATCATCAGTTCGATCAGGGTAAAGCCTTGTTGCAGTTTGCGCTTCATGTTTCCTCCTGGGAGTAATGCAGTAGAACCCCCGCAGAGGATGACTGCGGGTTGCACAGGCACAAGCAGGTTGCATGCCAGGCTGTGCGCCATCCGGCTGACGAAGAACAAGTGTCAACGCACCGTCAATCACTTCATGTTCGCAGTACAGATTGACATTTTTGTTGCACAGTGCCGTTTGGCACGTCAAGTTATGCCGCTCCTGCCTATGCCCGCCCGCCAAACACGGAATGCCTCATCCACAGGCGCCACCACCTTCAATCCGCTCAGGAAGGCATGCCAAGCATCGCAGAAAAGACGCGGTCACGCCTACACATCCAGCACCGCAACAGTCTGCAGGTCAATCAACCGGAACGCCCCCTGCTCCAGCGTCTGCACCTCGCGCATGATGAGTCCGCTTTCGCGCGGCTTGGCGTGGGTGATGTAGATGGGGCAGTCGGCGCCCGGCTGCAGTTGCTCCAGTTCGCGCGCCAGCGTGGCGGGCGACAGGTGGCGGCTTTTGCGCGCCAGCTCCTGTTCGTTGTTGCTGAAGGCGGTTTCGATGAACAGCGCGGCCACGCCGCCGGGCTCCTGCATCAGCGCGTTGACGCGGCGCCAGAAGGCGGGCTCGCCCCCTTCGGTGTCGCCGCTGTACACCCACCAGCCTTGCGCGCCGCGCGCGGCGTAGCCCACGGCGGGCACGCTGTGGCGCGCGGGCAGTACCTCGATGGGGGTGCCCGCCAGCACCAGCGTATCGCCCACGCCCAGCGGGTGCAGTTGCACAAACGGCGCCTGCGGCGTGGGGATGCGTGTGAAGTCGGGCCAGACAATGTTGTTAAACACATGTGCGCACAACGCCGCCAATGTGCCGGGCAGGGCGTGTACGTGCAGCGGCGTGCAGCGGTGCGCGCCCACGGCGTCGAGCAGCAGCGGCAGCGCGGCGATGTGATCCAGGTGCGAGTGCGTGAGCAGTACGTGGTCGATGCCGCGCATTTCGTCGAGCGTGAGCAGCCCGACGCCGGTGCCGGCATCGACCAGAATGCGGTCACCCAGCAGGAAGGACGTGGTGCGGCAACCCTTGGCGATGGTGCCGCTGCAGCCCAGAACGCGTAGTTTCATGCCGGGCACGCTCCATCGGGGTCGGCAGGCAGGCGCGTCAGTCCTGCACGAACTGCATTTCGGTGCCAGCCAGCGCTATGCGGTCGCCATTCTTGAGCGGCACCGGCTCGCTGCCCAGGGCCACACCGTTGAGCTGCGGGGGCGCGTCGCCCTCGACGTGCGCGAGCACGAAGCCGTGGTGGCGCTTGGTGATGGAGGCCACCGCCACGCCGGGCTTGCCGATGGTGGTGACCACCTTGTTCAGCGCCACTTCGCGCCCGGCCGCCGGGCCCGACATGACGCGCACCTGCGCCGTCAGGCTGGCCAGCGGCGCGTGCACCGGCGCTGGCGCGGGGCGCACCGGCGGGGGCACCATGCCGGGGGTGAACAGCATGGTTTTCTCGTAGTCCGGGGTGTCCTCGGCCACCAGGCGGATCTTGTATTTGCCGACTTCCACCACGTCGCCGTTGGCCAGCGGAAACTGCGCCTTGGCGGCTTTGCCGTTCACATGGGTGCCGTTGGTGCTGCCCAGATCCTGCACGCTGACTTCGTTGCCGTGCAGGATGAAGACAGCGTGCTCGCCGCTGACGGCCAGGTTGTCGATGACGATGTCGTTGTACGGGCGCCGGCCGACGGTAGTGCGTTCCTTGTTGAGCGGTACCTCCTTGATGACGACGCCGTCGATAGAAACGACCATTCTGGGCATGATGAGTCCTTGTACGTAGCGCTGTTAGTCTTGAATCGTAAACTGTTTCATGCAAGCAAATTCCGGGCGCACTCGTTGGGCCGCTCGCCTCAATGGGGGTGCAGCAGCCGCGACACCAGTCCGCGCTGCGCATCCGCCGCCGCGCTGGCGTACGCCAGCAGCACGCTGATATTGTCGCGCCCGCCCAGGGCGTTGGCCATGTTCACCATGCGCTCGGCGCGTTGTGCCAGTGCCACGGGCTGGCTGGCCAGGTCGGTCAGTTCGGCCGCGCCCATCATATCGGTCAGGCCGTCGGAGCACAGGATGAACAAGTCGCCCGACTCCACGGTGAATTCGTTGATTTCCATCAGCGCGCCCGGCTCCACGCCCAGCGCGCGCGTGACCAGGTTGCGCAGCCCCGAGCGGGCGGCCTCCTGGGGCGTGAGCAGGCCGGCGTCGATCTGCTCCTGCAGCCAGGAGTGGTCGCGCGTGATCTGGCGCAGCGCCCCGGCACGCAGCCGGTAGCAGCGCGAGTCGCCGATATGGCCCAGCACCAGCCGGTCGCCGCAGAACACGGCCACCACCAGCGTGGTGCCCATGCCCTGGTAATTGGGGTTGGACAGCGCCGCGCCCAGAATGGCGTGATTGGCCTGATCGACCGCATGGGCCAGCGCACGGCGCACCTCGGTCGTGCTGGCGTCCGGCCCGGCCTGGACCAGCCAACGCTGCATGGCATCGCCCACCTGGTCGACGGCCATGTGCGCCGCCACCTCGCCGGCGTTGTAGCCGCCCATGCCGTCCGCCAGCAAAGCCAGCCGGACATCCGGGTGGACGGCCACGGCATCTTCGTTGTTGGCGCGCACGCGGCCGGTGTCGGTCAGTGCGCAGAACTCGTAGCTCAGCATCGAAGGCGGTGTCATGGAATGGGGCTGCCGCGCGCCGCAGGGGCGGCCGCCGGTGACTCCTGGATGATGGTGGAGGGAAAGCCGGCTGCTTCGCCATCAGTGACATGCTGCGACGCGCCGGGGTGGGCATCATAGCCGTGCAGCGGCGGCGGCGCCTCGGGGTTGTCCTGCAGCATTGCATCGGCAGGGACAGCATCGGACATGCACGCGCGCAGCGCCTGGGCCAGTTGCGCGCCGGTCTGAAAGCGCTGTTCGCGCGGCTTGGAGAGCAGCCGCGCCACGATTTGCGCCACCGCTTCGGGCAGCTCCGGGCGCAGGCTGCGCACGTCGGGCGCAGGCGTCTGGGTGATGGCCTGCATCAGGGCGGCCATGCTGGCGCCGCGCAGCGGCAGCTCGCCGGTCAGCAGCTGGAACAGCGTCACGCCCAGCGCGTACAGGTCGGCGCGCCCGTCCAGCGCCTTGCCCAGCAGTTGCTCCGGCGGCATGAAGCTGGGCGTGCCCAGCACCAGGCCGGTGCGGGTCTTCTGGCCGTCGGTGATGCGGGCAATGCCGAAGTCCGCCACCTTGACGACGCCGTGCTGCGCGTCGAACAGCAGGTTGGCGGGCTTGATGTCGCGGTGGATCACGTGGTGCATGTGCGCGTAGTCCAGCGCCTGCGCCACGGCCTGGCCGATGGCCAGCACCTGGCCGACGGGCAGCAGGTGGCCGGGCCGGGCAACGCTGCTCAGGTCGTAGCCAGCCAGGTATTCCATGGCGATGTAGGCCAGCCCCTGGGTTTCGCCGCTGTCGCGCAGGGCGACGATGTGCGGGTGCTGCAGCTGTCCGGCAGCGCGAGCCTCGCGAAAAAAGCGCCGGCGCGCTTCGGCCAGCGCCATGCCGTCGAACTCCTGGCCCAGCGCCAGGGTCTTGATGGCCAGCTGCGCGCCGCTGGACGGCGCCGAAGCCAGGTACACGGCGCCCATGGCGCCCCGGCCCAGCAGCCGCTCGATGCGGTACGGCCCCAGGCTGGCTCCGGCGGCCAATAGCGTTGCGGGTGCGTCGGCGTGGTGTGGTTCGGCGGCAGGCGGCGCAATGGACACGGGCGCAGCAGCAGCCTGGGGCGCCGTGACGGCGGCGGTATGCCGCGCTGGCCCCGGGTGCGGCGCCGTGGCCAGCCCGGGCGGCGCGGCGCGCTTGAGCGTTTGGAGCGCTTCGTGCAGCTGGCCCACGCGGGCCACGCCTGCACGCGCCACGGCGTGCGCGGCGTCGCGCTTGAGTACGTGCTTGAAGGCGCGCAGGGCGCGGCCCAGCTCGCGCCGGCGTTCGTGCTCCAGCGCCAGCTGGCACAGCTCGTCAAGCAATTGCGCGCTGCTGGGCAACTGGCGGTACAGCGCGTAGGCGCGTTCCAGGTCGCCGCGCTGGTGCAGCGCCTGGGCCATGGCCATGCGCTGGCGTTCGGCCTCGCGGCCGTGCCGGTCGGGCGGCGCCGCCGGCCACCAGCGCACGGCGCAGGCCGCCAGCGCGGCCACGGCCAGCGTGGCTGCGGGCCAGAGCCAATGCCACTGCAGCGCCCACCACAGCAGCACGCTGCCCACCAGCGCCAACGCAAGCGCCAGCAGGAACGGGCGGCGCCATGCCAATGGAGGGGACGCCGGGAGGCGGGTGGTACGGGCCATGTGGGCGGTGTCAGGTCGGGGAGTAGCGCAAGTCCATCTAACTCTGCGGCTTTCATATTGCAGGCTTGTCACGCGGCTGGCAACCGAATTGGCCTGCAGCAGCGCCAAAGCGACACAAAAAAACCAGCCGGGCGCGAGCCGGGCTGGTTTTTGCAAGGAAGCGGCGCGCCGCTTACAGCAGGCCCTTGAGCAGGCGGCCCATCTCGGACGGGTTGCGCGTGATGGTGAAGCCGCACTCTTCCATGATGGCCAGCTTGGCGTCGGCCGTGTCGGCGCCGCCCGAGATCAGCGCGCCGGCGTGGCCCATGCGCTTGCCGGGAGGGGCGGTGACGCCGGCGATGAAGCCGACGATGGGCTTCTTCATGTTGGCCTTGCACCAGCGGGCGGCTTCGGCTTCGTCGGGGCCGCCGATTTCGCCGATCATGATGACGGCGTCGGTGTCGGGGTCGTCGTTGAAGGCGCGCATCACGTCGATGTGCTTGAGGCCGTTGATCGGGTCGCCGCCGATGCCGACAGCCGAGGACTGGCCGATGCCCAGCTCGGTCAGCTGCGCGACGGCTTCATAGGTCAGCGTGCCGGAGCGCGAGACGACGCCGACGCGGCCCTTCTTGTGGATGTGGCCGGGCATGATGCCGATCTTGATCTCGTCGGGCGTGATCAGGCCGGGGCAGTTGGGGCCGAGCAGCAGGGTCTTCTTGCCGCCGGCGAGTTCCTTGGCCTTCATCTTGTTGCGCACTTCGAGCATGTCGCGCACGGGGATGCCTTCGGTGATGCAGATGGCCAGGTCCAGGTCGGCTTCCACGGCTTCCCAGATCGCGGCGGCGGCGCCTGCCGGCGGCACGTAGATCACGGAGACGGTGGCGCCGGTTTCCTTGGCGGCGTCCTTGACGGAGCCGTAGATCGGGATGTCGAAGATCTTCTCGCCGGCCTTCTTGGGGTTCACGCCGGCGACGAAGCAGTTCTTGCCGTTGGCGTATTCCTGGCACTTCTCGGTGTGGAACTGGCCGGTCTTGCCGGTGATGCCCTGGGTGATGACTTTGGTGTCTTTATTGATAAAGATGGACATGGATGTTCTCCCGAGGCTTAGCGGACCGCTTCAACAATCTTGGTGGCCGCTTCGGCCATGGTGTCGGCGCTGATGATGGGCAGGCCGGATTCGGCCAGCATCTTCTTGCCCAGCTCTTCGTTCGTGCCCTTCATGCGCACGACCAGCGGCACCTG
>Ga0222423_1000310_pt1 | contig 39761 bp, 29 predicted proteins | sample 3A0metagenome_FD_182472 | JGI IMG/M metagenome (GOLD analysis project Ga0222423, IMG submission 182472) | Enriched microbial communities from leaf-cutter ant dump, University of Wisconsin, Madison, United States - 3A0 (version 2) | ecosystem: Environmental > Terrestrial > Nest > Insects nest >...
GGTCGAGCTTGATGACCTTGAACTCCATCGTCTTGTTTTCGTAGGGAGTCAGGTCCTTGATCGGGCGGGTGTCGATCAGCGAGCCGGGCAGGAAGGCGCGGATGCCGTTGACTAGGACGGTCAGGCCGCCCTTGACCTTGCCGGAGGTGGTGCCGGTGACGAATTCGCCCGATTCCAGAGCCTTTTCCAGGGCCAGCCACGAGGCCAGGCGCTTGGCGGTGTCGCGCGAGAGGATGGTGTCGCCGTAGCCGTTCTCGATGGAGCCGATGGCCACGGACACGAAGTCGCCCACTTGGACTTCGGTTTCGCCCTGGTCGTTCTTGAATTCGTCGATCGGCACGTAGGCTTCGGACTTCAGGCCAGCATTCACGACGACGAAGTTGTGCTCCACGCGCACGACTTCAGCGGTGATGACCTCGCCGGGGCGCATTTCGGTGCGTTGCAGCGATTCTTCAAACAGGGCGGCAAAAGATTCAGACATGAGGTTCCTTGTGCGCGAGCAGGTTTCCGACAGCACCATTGCTATCGTTTCTATGGCTGGTCGCGCAGGGTGTGTGCGGCTTGGGCCGCGGTTTCAGCGTTAAAAACCACGCGGCCGATGCGCTGCGGTGCGCGAAGGGCGGCGGCGTGGGCCGGTTTCAGCCCTGGAAGAGCTGGCGCTCCTGCCACCAGGCAAGCACCTGGCTGACGGCCTCTTCGATCGTCAGCGCGGAGTTGTCCAGCACCAGGGCGTCCTGCGCGGGCTTCAAGGGGGCGACGGCGCGGGACTGGTCCCGCTGGTCGCGCGCCTCGAGGTCTGCGCGAAGACTGTCGATATTAGCTGAAATTCCCTTTGAAATCAACTGTTTATACCGGCGCTCGGCGCGGCAGTGGCTGCTCGCCGTCAGGTACACCTTGAGCGGGGCCGCGGGGAAGATCACCGTGCCCATGTCGCGCCCGTCGGCCACGAGGCCGGGCAGGGCCCGGAAGCCGTGCTGCAGGGCCACCAGCGCCGCGCGCACGGCCGGCAGGGCGGAGACGCGCGAGGCGTTCATGCCCGCCTCCTCGGTGCGCAGGGCGTCGGTGACGTCGCGGCCGTCCAGCCAGACGCGCTCGCCCTCGAAGCGGATGGGCAGGCTGCGGGCCACGGCGGCAATGGCGGTTTCGTCCTGGTCTTCGGCCGTTGCCAGCCCCGTGGCGCGGTACAGCACGCCCGAGTCGAGCAGGTGGTAGCCCAGCCGCTCGGCCACGGCGGCGGCCAGTGTGCCCTTGCCCGAGGCCGTGGGGCCGTCGATGCAGAGCACGGGAATGTTCCGCGCCGCGGTCTGCGCCACCGAGAACAGCGCCTCGAAGTAGTCCGGGAAGGTCTTGGCTACGCACTTCGGGTCTTCGATGCGCACGGGCAGGCCCGCGGGGTTGAAGGCCGCGAGCGAGAAGCACATGGCGACGCGGTGGTCGTCGTAGGTATGGATGTTGGCGGGCTTCCAGGCCTGCGGGCTGGCGGGCGGGGTGACGCGCAGGAAGTCCGCGCCTTCTTCCACCGTGGCGCCCAGCTTGCGCAGTTCGATGGCCATGGCGGCGAGGCGGTCGGTTTCCTTCACGCGCCAGCTCGCAATGTTGCGCAGCGTGGTCGTGCCCTGGGCGTACAGGGCCATCACGGCCAGCGTCATGGCCGCGTCGGGGATATGGTTGCAGTCGAGGTCGATGGCGTTGAGCGGCCAGGCTCCGCGTGCGATGTGCAGCCAGTTGGGGCCGCCCGTGATGGCGGCGCCCATGGCGCGCGCGGCGTCCACGAAGCGGATGTCGCCCTGGATCGAGTCCAGCCCCACACCCAGGATCTTGATGCCATTTTGGCCCGCAGCGGGCGCTGCCAGTGCGCCAAGTGCTATGAAATAACTAGCCGAAGAGGCGTCGGCCTCTACGTGGATGCTGCCCGGCGACTGGTAGCGGCTGCCCGCCGCAATGGTGAAGCGCTGCCAGTCGTCGTGCGCCACGCGGATGCCGAAGCGCGCCAGCAGCTCCAGCGTGATGTGGATGTAGGGCTTGGAGATCAGCTCGCCCACCACCTCGATGACCACGTCCTGCGTGCGTGCCACCAGCGGCAGCGCCATGAGCAGCGCGGTCAGGAACTGGCTGGACACGTCGCCGCGCACGCGGATGGGCGTGTCAAGCCGCAGCGGCGGCACGCCCTCGGCATGCGCGATGGAGAGTGGCGGGTAGCCCTCGTTGCCCAGGTAGTCGATGCGGCAGCCGAGCTGGCGCAGCGCATCCACCAGGTCGCCGATGGGCCGCTCGTGCATGCGCGGCACGCCCGAGAGCTCGAACGCGCCGCCCAGCAGCGTGAGCGCCGCCGTGAGCGGCCGCATGGCCGTGCCCGCGTTGCCCAGGAACAGCTTGGCGGACCGGGGCCGGGCCGCGCCCAGGCCGGTGATGCGCACCGTGCCGCCGCCGGCTTCATCGACGGCGCAGCCGATGGCGCGCAGCGCGTCGAGCATCACGCGCGTGTCGTCGGAGGCGAGCAGGTCGTGCACCTCGGTCGTGCCCTCGCTCAGGGCGGCGAGCAGCAGCACGCGGTTGGAGATGCTCTTGGAGCCGGGCAGGCGGACTTCGCCCCCTGCGGCTTCGAGCGGGGGCAAGTCGAGAAAGGCGGTGCGGTACATCTAGGTCTTGGTGCGCTGCGCACCCATGCGCCAGTGCGCTCGGGTTTCGCTGGCCAGGGTGATCATGTCTTCGAGGGCCTGGTCGTTGTCGGACTGCATGGCCTGCTCGAAGGCCTGCAGCGCCTGCTGGAAGTGGCGCGACTGGGACAGCACGTCGTGGCGGTTGGCGCGCAGGATGTCGCGCCACATCTTGGGGTCGCTTGCGGCGATGCGCGTGAAGTCGCGAAAGCCCGGGCCGGCCAGCGAGAGGAAGTGGTCTGCGTGCTCCTGGCCCGTGATGCTGTGGATCAGCGCGAACGCGAGCAGATGGGGCAGGTGGCTCACGGCGGCGAAGGCGGCGTCGTGCGCCTCGGGCGCCATGCTGCTGACGCGGCAGCCGAGCTGCGCCCACACCTCCTCGGCGCGGCGCAGGTGGGCCGCCAGCGTGCGCTCGGTGGGGGTGAGGATGACCTGGCGGCCGTCGTACAGCCCGGCCTCGGCATGCTCCACGCCCGAGACTTCGCGCCCCGTGATCGGGTGCGCGGGCACGAAGGAGCCGAACTGGTCGCGCAGCGCGCGCTGCGCGGCCTGCACCACGTCGGCCTTGGTGGAGCCCACGTCCATGATGAGCATCTGCGGCGTGACGAGGTGCTTGATGGCCTTGAGCGTCGATTCGGTGGCGGCCACGGGAACGGCCAGCAGCACGACGTCGGCGCCCGCCACGGCGAGCAGCGCGGAAGGGGCCTCCACGTCGATCACGCCGAGCTGGCGCGCGCGGTCGGTGGTGGAGGGCGACTTGCTGTAGCCCACCACGCGCTTGACGAGGCCCGCCTTCTTCATCGCCAGGGCGAACGACCCGCCCATGAGGCCGCAGCCGATCAGCCCGAGTTGTTCAAACATGGCCGCTGCTCCTCATGCTGAAACCGGGTAGGTGCCCAGCACCTTGTAGAAGGCGCAGAGCTGCTGCAGTTCGGCCAGCGCGGCGGCCACGTTGGGCTGCGCCGGGTGGCCTTCGAGGTCGATGTAGAAGTAGTACTCCCACTGGCCGGTGCGCGCGGGGCGCGACTCGAAGCGCGTCATCGACACGCCGTGGTTCTTGAGCGGCACCAGCAGGTCGTGCACGGCGCCGGGGCGGTTGGGCACCGAGATGATGAGGCTCGTGCAGTCGCGGCCGCTGGGCGTGGGCGTGGCCAGCGTGTGCGGCAGGCAGATCACGGCGAAGCGCGTGCGGTTGTAGGCGTCGTCCTGGATGGCGTGGGCCACCACGTGCAGGCCGTACTGCTGCGCCGCGCGCTCGCTGGAGATGCCGGCCCAGGCCGGGTTGGTGGCGGCCAGGCGCGCGCCCTCGGCGTTGCTCGACACCGGGCGGTGCTCTGCGTGCGGCAGGTGCTTGGACAGCCAGCCCTGGCACTGCGCCAGCGCCTGCGGGTGGGCCAGAACGGCCTCGATGCCCTCGGCCGAGTTCGTGGTGCGCAGCAGGTTGTGGCGGATCAGCAGGCTCACCTCGCCCACCACGTGGCAGGGGGTGTGCAGGAACATGTCGAGCGAGCGCGTGACCACGCCTTCGTTCGAGTTCTCCACGCCCACCACGCCGTACTGCGCGCTGCCCGCCGCCGTGGCGTGGAAGACCTCGTCGAAGCTGGCGCAGTACATCAGGTCGGCCGCGCCGCCGAAGTATTCGATGGCCGCCTGCTCGCAGAACGTGCCCTCGGGCCCGAGCACGGCCACGCGCTGGGGCGATTCGAGCGCCAGGCAGGCCGACATGATCTCGCGCCAGATGGCGGACACGTGCGCGCCCTTGAGCGGGCCGGGGTTGGCCTGGGTGATTTTCTCGATCACCTGGGCCACGCGGTCGGGGCGGAAGAAGGGCGTGCCTTCGCGCTTCTTGATCTCGCCCACGCGCTCGGCCACGAGGGCGCGCTGGTTGAGCAGGGTCAGCAGCTGCTGGTCGATGCTGTCGATCTGCACGCGCAGGCTGGCGAGATCGGGGGAGGCTTGGGGGGTATTCATTGCGGGGCGGAAGGGGCGCGTTTCAGGCGTGCTGCCGTTCAAATTCTCGCATGTAGTCCACCAGGGCCTGCACGCCTTCCATTGGCATGGCGTTGTACAGGCTTGCGCGCATGCCGCCCACGGACTTGTGGCCCTTGAGCTGCAGCAGGCCGCGCTCGCGCGCGCCGGCCAGGAAGGCGTCGTTGCGGGATTCGTCGCGCAGGAAGAACGGGATGTTCATGCGCGAGCGGCAGTGGATGGCCACCTTGTTCACGTAGAACGGCGATTGGTCGATGGTGTCGTACAGCAGGCGGGCCTTGGCGATGTTGCGCCGCTCCATGGCGGCCACGCCCGTGGCCACATCATCGCCGCTGCCTTCGCGCTGGCGCTTGAGCCACTGGAAGGTCAGGCCCGCGATGTAGATACCCCAGGTGGGTGGCGTGTTGAACATGGAATGGTTCTCGGCCACGATCTTGTAATCGAAGGCGCTCGGGCAGATCGGCAGCGCATGGCCCAGCAGGTCCTCGCGTACCACCACCAGCGTGAGCCCGGCCGGGCCCAGGTTCTTCTGCGCGCCGCCAAAGGCCACGCCCACGCGGCTCCAGTCCACGGGCCGCGAGGCGACGTGGGACGAGAAGTCGATCACCAGCGGCGCGTCGCTGCCCAGGGCCTTCAGGTCCGGCAGTTCCTGGAATTCCACGCCGTGGATGGTTTCGTTACTGCACAGGTGCACGTAGCTCGCGCCGCGGCTCAATTGCCAGGTGGCGGGTGCTGGCAGGGTGGTGAAGTGGCTGTCCTCGCCCGAGGCGGCGGTGCGCACCTCGGCCGCATATTTCTGCGCCTCCTTGCGCGACTTCTGGCTCCAGCTGCCCGTGACGATGAAGTCCACGGTGCCCGCGCGAGAGAGGTTCAGCGGCACGATGGCGTTCTCGGCCAGGCCGCCGCCCTGCATGAACAGGATCTTGAATTCGCGCGGCACGGCCAGCAGCTCGCGCAGGTCGGCCTCGGCCTGCTCGTAGATCGAAATGAACTCCTTGCCTCGGTGGCTCATCTCCATCACGCCCATGCCGCTGCCGTGCCAGTCGAGCATTTCGGCGGCGGCCTGTTCGAGCACTTCGGCGGGGATGGCGGCCGGGCCGGCGGAGAAGTTGTAGGGGCGCTTCATGGAGGTTCTGGGGTCAAATGGGCCTCTGGCGCTTGTCCTGCTTGCGCCAGCAGCTCTGTTTTTAGTAGCAAAAAACAACGCGCGCCAGCCGTGGGGCAGGGCGCGCGTCGCGGGGGTCAGGGTTGCGCGGCGCCGTCGTCGGGCGGGGCGTCCTCGGCATCGCCGGTGTTCACGTTCGCGTCGTTCTCGACGATGCGCTGCAGCCCGCTGAGCTTGGCGCCTTCGTCCAGCGCGATCAGCGTCACGCCCTGCGTGGCGCGGCCCAGTTCGCGGATCTCGGCTACGCGGGTGCGCACCAGCACGCCTTTGTCGGTGATGAGCATGATCTCGTCGTCGGCGTGCACCAGCGTGGCGGCCACCACCTTGCCGTTGCGCTCGCTCTGCTGGATGGCGATCATGCCCTTGGTGCCGCGGCCGTGGCGCGTGTATTCGGCAATGGGGGTGCGCTTGCCGTAGCCGTTCTCCGTCGCGGTCAGCACGCTTTGCTGCTCGTCCTCGGCCACCAGCATGGCGATCACGCCCTGGCCGTCTTCCAGCGTCATGCCGCGCACGCCGCGTGCCTGGCGGCCCAGCGGACGCACGTCGTTCTCGTCGAAGCGCACGGCCTTGCCGCCGTCGCTGAACAGCATCACGTCGTGCTTGCCGTCGGTCAGGGCCGCGCCGATGAGGTAGTCGCCGTCGTCCAGGTTCACGGCGATGATGCCGCCCTTGCGCGGGTTGCTGAACTCGTCGAGCGCCGTCTTCTTCACGGTGCCCATGCTCGTGGCCATGAATACGTAGCGGTCGGCCGGGAAGGTGCGCATGTCGCCCGTGAGCGGCAGCACCACGTTGATCTTCTCGCCGTCCTGCAGCGGGAACATGTTGACGATGGGCCGGCCGCGCGAGCCGCGCGAACCGGCGGGCACCTCCCACACCTTGAGCCAGTACAGGCGGCCCCGGTTGGAGAAGCACAGGATGTAGTCGTGCGTGTTGGCGATGAAAAGCTGGTCGATCCAGTCGTCTTCCTTGGTCGCCGTGGCTTGCTTGCCGCGCCCGCCGCGCTTCTGGGCGCGGTATTCGTTCAGCGGCTGGCTCTTGATGTAGCCGGTGTGGCTGAGCGTGACCACCATGTCGGTGGGCGTGATCAGGTCTTCGGTCGAGAGGTCCTGCGCGCTGTGCTCGATGGTGCTGCGGCGCGCGCCGATCTTGGTCTGGCCGAACTCGGTCCGCAGCGCGGTGAGCTCCTCGCCGATGATGGTGGACACGCGCTCGGGCTTGGCCAGGATGTCGAGCAGGTCCTCGATCACGGCCATGACCTCCTTGTACTCGGCCACGATCTTGTCCTGCTCCAGGCCCGTGAGGCGCTGCAGGCGCATCTGCAGGATTTCTTGCGCCTGGGTTTCCGACAGGCGGTACAGGCCGTCGGCCTGCATGCCGAACTCGCGCTCCAGCCCCTCGGGGCGGTAGTCGTCGGCGTTGACCACGCCGCCGTCCTCGCGCGTGCGGGTGAGCATCTCGCGCACCAGCTTGCTGTCCCAGGTGCGCGTCATCAGCTCGGCCTTGGCCACGGGCGGCGTGGGCGACTCGCGGATGATGCGGATGAACTCGTCGATGTTGGCCAGCGCCACGGCCAGGCCTTCGAGCACGTGGCCGCGGTCGCGCGCCTTGCGCAGCTCGAACACCGTGCGCCGCGTGACCACCTCGCGGCGATGCTGCAGGAAGACCTGCACCAGCTCTTTCAGGTTGCACAGCCTGGGCTGGCCGTCCACCAGCGCCACCATGTTCATGCCGAAGGTGTCCTGCAACTGCGTCTGCTTGTACAGGTTGTTGAGCACCACCTCGGGCACTTCGCCGCGCTTGAGCTCGATCACGAGGCGCATGCCGGACTTGTCGGACTCGTCCTGGATGTGGCTGATGCCCTCGATCTTCTTCTCGTGCACCAGCTCGGCCATGCGCTCCTGCAGCGTCTTCTTGTTGACCTGGTAGGGCAGCTCGTCCACCACGATGGCTTGGCGCTGGCCCTTGTCGATGTCCTCGAAGTGGCACTTGGCGCGCATCACCACGCGGCCCCGGCCCGTGCGGTAGCCTTCCTTCACGCCGTTGATGCCGTAGATGATGCCGGCCGTGGGGAAGTCGGGCGCGGGCACGATCTCCATCAATTCGTCGATCGAGGCCTCGGGGCTGCGCAGCAAATGCAAACAAGCGTCAACCACTTCGTTGAGGTTGTGCGGCGGAATATTGGTCGCCATGCCCACGGCGATGCCGCCCGAGCCGTTCACCAGCAGGTTGGGCAGGCGGCTGGGCAGCACCAGCGGCTCCTGCTCGCTGCCGTCGTAGTTGGGGCCGAAATCCACCGTCTCCTTGTCGATGTCGGCCAGCATTTCGTGGGCGATCTTCGCCAGGCGGATCTCGGTGTAGCGCATGGCGGCGGCGTTGTCGCCGTCCACCGAGCCGAAGTTGCCCTGGCCGTCCACCAGCATGTGGCGCATGGAGAAGTCCTGCGCCATGCGCACGATGGTGTCGTACACCGACTGGTCGCCGTGCGGGTGGTACTTACCGATCACGTCCCCCACGATACGGGCCGACTTCTTGTAGGGCCGGTTCCAGTCGTTGTTCAGCTCGTGCATGGCGTAGAGCACGCGCCGGTGCACAGGCTTCAGGCCATCCCGCGCATCGGGCAGCGCGCGGCCCACGATCACGCTCATCGCGTAGTCGAGGTAGCTGCGGCGCATCTCCTCTTCGAGGCTGATGGGCAGGGTTTCTTTGGCAAACTGGGTCATGAAGGACGGCATACGCGGCAAAGGGGAGGGTCATTTTAGGGGCAAGACCATGTCGCGCCTCAGCAACATATAACGGCAAATGCGCTTTTGTCCTACGGTGCGCCGCCGTGAGAGGCGGGCGTTCCCCTGTTACGTATGGCACAATCGTTTCAACGTTTTTGGTGGTGGTCACTGATGACGTCCATGTCCCCGATTCGCAGCGCGGCTGCGGCTTTTTCCCCAAGAGGAGAACCATGAAGAAACTGAACAAAGTGGCGATGTTGTTTGCCTCCGCTGTGCTCGCAACTGCCGCTGGCGCCCAAACCGTCGATAACTGGAAGAACGGCACCAACGAGCTGGTCTGGAAGAACGGCACCAACGAACTGTGCTGGCGCGATGCCAACTGGACGCCCGCAACGGCAGCCGAAGGCTGCGACGGCGCTCTGGTCAAGGCCGCTGCAGCAGCACCCGCTCCCGCTGCTGCCCCCGCCCCCGCCGCTGCGCCCGCAGCTCCCAAGGCACCGGCTCCTGCCGTCGCCACCAAGGTGACCTACGCCGCCGACGCTTTCTTCGACTTCGACAAGTCGGTGCTCAAGCCCGAAGGCAAGGCCAAGCTGGACGACCTGGTCTCCAAGGTCAAGGACATCAACCTGGAAGTGATCATTGCCGTGGGCCACACCGACTCCATCGGTTCTGACGCCTACAACCAGAAGCTGTCGGTGCGCCGTGCCGAAGCCGTGAAGGCCTATCTGGTCTCCAAGGGCATCGAAAAGAATCGCGTGTACACCGAAGGCAAGGGCAAGAAGCAGCCCGTGGCCGACAACAAGACCAAGGAAGGCCGCGCCAAGAACCGCCGCGTGGAAATCGAAGTGGTCGGTACCCGCGCCGCCAAGTAATCTTCGGATTACTGATCAAAAAGCCCCGGCAACGGGGCTTTTTTTATGCCTGTTTTCTCGGGGACAATCGGAGGCATGAATGACACCGTCAATGCCGACCCGGCCGAATTGGCCAAGTTCTCCGAATTGGCCCACCGGTGGTGGGACCCCGAAAGCGAGTTTCGCCCGCTGCACCAGATCAATCCGCTGCGCCTGGATTGGATCCAGGGGCTGGCGCCGTTGAATGGCATGAATGTCCTGGACGTGGGCTGCGGCGGTGGCATTCTGGCCGACTCCATGGCGCGCAAGGGCGCCGAAGTCACGGGCATCGACCTCGCCACCAAGGCCTTGCGCGTGGCGCAACTGCATGCCCTGGAGGCCCAGACACCCGCCATCCAGTACCGCGAGATCAGTGCCGAGGCATTGGCCGCGGAACAGCCGCAGCGGTACGACGTCGTCACTTGCATGGAAATGCTCGAACACGTGCCCGACCCTTCCTCGGTGGTGCGCGCGTGCGCACAGCTCGTGAAACCGGGGGGCTGGGTCTTCTTTTCGACCATCAACCGCAACCTCAAGTCGTTCACCCTGGCGATCGTGGGCGCCGAATATGTGCTCAACATGCTCCCGAAGGGGACCCATGAGTACGCCAAGTTCATCCGGCCCAGCGAATTGGCGGCGCATTGCCGGGCGGCGGGCCTGGAGGTGCAGCACACCCGCGGCTTGGAATACAACCCCTTGACAAAGCGGTATTGGCTCAGCGCCGATACCAGCGTGAACTACCTGTTCGCCACGCGGAGGGCGGCATGAGCGGTGTGCTGTTCCCCAAGGTCCAGGCCGTTCTTTTCGATCTGGACGGAACGCTGATCGACAGCGCGCCGGACCTGGGCGCCGCGGCCGACAAGATGCGTACCGACCGGGGCCTGCCGTCGCTGCCATCCGAACGCTACCGCCCCATGGCGGGTGCGGGCGCACGGGGAATGCTGGGCGAGGCGTTTGGCATGGCGCCGGACCACCCGGACTTTCCGGTCATGCGCGAGGAGTTCTACACGAACTACGAAGCATGCATGGCCCGTACTCAGCCGTTCGATGGGGTCGCGCGGCTGCTGGAGCGGATCGTCCATGAACGCTTCGCCTGGGGGGTGGTGACGAACAAGCCGTCGCGCTTCACGGAGCCGCTGACCCGGGGCGTGGCATTGTTCGCAACCGCCGGGGCCGTGATCAGCGGAGACACGACGCCCCATGCGAAACCCCATCCCGCGCCGCTGCTCGAAGCCGCCGCGCGCCTGGGCGTTGCTCCCGGCGATTGCATCTACGTCGGGGATGACGAGCGCGACATCCAGGCCGGCCATGCCGCGGGGATGGGGACGGTCGCCGCGCTGTACGGCTATCTGGGCCGCAAGCAGGATGCCAACGCATGGGGAGCGCATGCCGCCATAAATTCCCCCCTGGAGCTCTTGCAATTGCTGGGCAGGGCTTAAAATAGAACGCGAGGGGCTGCCCTGGTTTCGACGTGGGTTCGGAATCGGCGTGGTGCATGTCGAGCTTGAGTGACGCTCGTAAATCTCCATTCAACAAACTAACTGCAAACGACGAACGTTTCGCACTCGCCGCTTAAATACCGGTGAGCCTTGCAACAGCACGCTGGTGGGCTGGGCAAGGGGGCCGCAAGGCCTCCCGGCTGCAAGGGAATTCACACCAGCTGGTTCCGTGCCGGGTACCTTGGCATGGAGCGAGATCCAAGGGTACTGGCTCCTGGCATAGCGTGCGTCTGCGCGATGCCCGGGGCGAGACTCAAAACAGAACGCTAAACATGTAGATCTGCCCGAAGAAGGCTTGCGGACGGGGGTTCAATTCCCCCCAGCTCCACCATTTTTATAAGTCGTTGATTTTCAATGACTTTTCGACGCGGTAGCGGTGTAACGCTCTCCAGTGCCGTTTTGGGGTGCCACTCCGGGGTACCACATGCACGCCGCCGCGTTCCTCTCCCGCTCCAATCATGGCGTTTACTACGCCCGGTTTGTCGTTCCACTACAACGATTGACCCCCGGCGATAGTCGGGAATTTAGACTGTCCACCGGCACCAAAGACCCCAGGGCCGCGCGTGCCCTGGCGCGTCATTTGCGCGTCTGCTTTGAGCAGTACCTGATGGAAAATGCGACGTATCGGCGTGAGCACGCCATTGCCTACCTACGCGCACATATGCCCAAACGACCAGACCAGCCAATGGGGTTCGGCGTCAAACGAACCGAGACCGGCTACGAACTCACAGACTTGACGCCGACGGATGCAAAAGCCCTTGCAGCCGGGGATATGGATGATTTGCTAGCGCACCTCGATAGCCGCTGGAACACCGCACAGCCCGCGCCAATCGCGCAAGTTCCAACCCCTGGCAAGGAGCCGAACCCGGCCCCCAGGCCGGGCGCGGGAGCGGGCGACGAAACGGGCGCAGGGCAGAGCCCGCAACCCAAAGCCGCCCCACGTCGATCCCGTTTGCGAGTCGAGCGCCTCGCAAAAGAATTCATGGAATACGAAGCCGAACGGACGACAGGCGGTGAACTCGCATCGAAAGAAATCAACAAAATCACGACGCGCTTAAAGCCGTTTCTTGAATACTTCCAAGGCCGGGAAATCAACGACCTAACCCCGTTCGACATGGAGCAGTTTGCGCGTGCAATGGCTTACTACCCCATCTTTTTGGATGACATTAGCGAAGCCAAGGGCATGAAACTTGGCGAAATCATCGCAAAAACGAAAGCCGGGACGCTGATGACGAACGATGGAGAACCAGCGTTGACCATCACAAAAAACACGCATGCAGGCTACATGCAAATCCCGAAAAACTTCATCAAATATTGCAACAAAAGAAACCTCGGCAGCACAGCGCTGGTTGGTGGCTTGAGCGCACCCGTTCCGAATCTTCGGGAAGGCACTAAACGCCGAGCATTTCTCAAAGAAGAACTGCAAAAAATCTTCAATAGCGAGTACTACCGGGAAGCCCGATATAACACGTCCTACCAGTATTGGGTTCCCTTAATCGCAGCGTTCACGGGCGCACGGGTGAATGAAATCGCGCAACTGCAGCCCACGGACGTGAAACAAGACGACGAGGGGCTTTGGTATTTCGACATTACCGACGACGACAGCGAAGGTAAGAAATCACTGAAAACACAACAATCCAAGCGCATTGTTCCCCTGCATCAAGTCTTGCTTAATCTTGGATTGGTCGAATACGTCAAAAGCAAGAAAAACGAAAATGCGGCGAACTTGTTCGACATTACGCCGGAACGCGCAGACAGGCACGGACGTACCCCGGCACGTTGGTTCAATGCAGAATACCTGCGCGAATATTTGAAAATTGAAGACCCCGCCGTAACGTTTCACTCATTCCGCCATCGTTTTATCACATCAATGCACCAAGCCATTTTCGACGCTTCGGACATTAAAGGCGAACTCATTGCATCAACAACCCCGGCCCTCATTTTACGCCGGATGGTGGGGCATTCGGATTTGAGTTTGATGACTGCAGGACGGTCGAAAGACGTTCACACAGATACCTATACCGGGGCACTTTCGGTCAAAAGCATGAAGAAAGTTATCGACCTGCTGCAATATTCGGGAGTGCGCTTCTGGGGATACACCGAGCCTCAAGAAGGAAAACGACAGCGCAAAAAAGGCCCGGACGCTTTTGAAATCTCGGGCGAAGATTTGGCTAACATACTCTAATACAATTTAATCACTAAAAACAAAACCCGCTTAATGCGGGTTTTTCATTATTGGGGGATGTTTCTTAATTTGCTACTCTCTCGTTTTATTTTATTCTCTGCACGTCGTTTTGCTGTGCGGGATTTCGCATCTTCAATTTCTTTTTCTGTGAAAACCTCAGGAAAGAAATACTTGCGACTGTCATCAATATAACCGCGCAAAGCTCGAATAACGTTTTCATTTTTGTTTTCTAGTTGCTTAATCATCCACTCTCCAGCTGCATATTTGCGTGCTTCGATTGTTTTCTTGCTCAACTCTTTAATTCCGTTTTCGAGCTTCTTAATCTTCTCTTGTCGCTTGCCATCTTCCTCTTTTAGCTTTGCTAGTCGCGCGAGCTTCTTCTCATGAATCGTTAATTCAGGCTTGGCGGGCTTCGTCGTGTCGTTTTGCGCATTTTGTTCGTTTGTCATAATCACAACGTACACGAAAAACTTAGCACGTCAATATTCCATCGGACAGCGCTTCGGCTGAACGGTATACCCGCTGTCCGTTTCTTGCTTAGTCGTGCGATTGTGCTAGTTTGTAGTTATGTCGTTCGCTACACAGTACACCCGCCGCGTCATAGTACAGCCCCCTGCAAGGGCTCACTTAAACAAACTCTCTGACCTAAAGGTCGAGAGTTTGACGTTCGCCCTGCCGGGGGCTTGCCTTCGGCATCTGAATACCCACCAAGGCTGTTCTTACGGTCGTCATGTAGGGTCGTACTTAATTGGGGTTTTGCGTGCCTAAAACCCTCGCTACATGGTTTAGCCCTTCCCTTGGCGTGAAACAGCGCTCCAAGGGCGCTAGCGCCGTCGCAGCGGCTGCTTATCGCGCCTGCATCAAACTCACAGACGAACGAACGGGCGATATTCACGACTACACGTATAAGCAAGGACACGTTAAAACATTCACCATTGGACCATACGAAAACGTTAATGATTTGTGGCAAGCTGCAGAAAAATCGGAGACTCGAAAGAATTCCATTGTCGCGCGTGAGTTAATTACTCCGTTGCCAAATTATTGGAATGATTTGCAGCGTGAGAAATTTGTTAGAGAGTTTGCGGAATCATTAAGAAAAAAATACGGTGTTGCTATTCAAGTCTCATTGCATCGACAAAACAACAACAATAAGAATGAACATGCGCATATCATGTTTACGACTCGCGTGGTAAACGATGCCGGGGAATTCTTAGATAAAACACGTTCTTTAGATATTGGAAGGGGCACGAAAGACAAAGACGGCAATGTAACGAAGGGCGAATTATCAAAGTTACGTGAGCATGTTTGTGAAATGATGAACCGCCACGCCGACGAGTACGGTAATGATTTTTATGTTCACGCGGGTAAATTTAATGAAATCGAAGGCATGGAAGACCACGTTTCATTAAAGCATGTGCCATTCGTTTCAAAAGACAAGCTACACGAGAAGTCTAATTATGACGTGGTGCATAAAGCACAAGAGCACAACGCGCGCGTTATCGAGTATCGAAAACTAAAACAAGAATCTAAAGAGGCAGAAGCAGAACGAGCGCAACTTGAACGCGAGATTGCAGATGATTTAAAACGCGAAGAAGAAAAACGGGAATATTATGTTGCAGAGGTTCCCGTCGTTGCACCAGTTGTTAAGTCAAATTTATTTTTTGACCCCAACTCTAAAGACGAAGTTTTTATTTCTAGCGAATATCGCATTGCTCACGAAAAACAAGAGCGCTTGTTATTTCAAAAACTCGATTTAGAGAGGCAGCGGGGAGAGTGGTTAAAACGATTTAAAGGGAAAAAGAAAGAAGAGCCAGCCCACGAATTCAATTTCATTAAACGCGAAACGCGAAAATCAAAAGAAAGGCATGCAGCCTGGGTTGATGAAATAAATGACATGAGGCGCGGCTATCAAGAATGCTCGAAAAAGCTAGACGAACGTAAAACAGCACTAGCAGACGAAACACTACAGAAGAATGCCGAAGCGTATCGCGCAGCAACAGCACACAATGAGCGCATCAAGCAAGAACGCGAGAATGAGTTAAATGCACGAATCGAACAGCAACGACTAGAACGCGAAGCAGCAGAAAAATCAAACAGGGTCGATTGGGGTGCAGGACTAGACGAATCTAATCATCGTTCGCAGTCTCAAACATCAAGCATCGGTTATTCCATGTAGCCAAGGCCAGGGCTTGCGCCCTGGGTGTCGCGCCCTTGGCGCTCGTTTAAATACCGAAAACCATGCTTATCAATGATGAGTACCGCTTCCGCTTCGCTTTCATGGGGTTTCACCCCATACCCTAAATAAGTGATATCACATTACACCCTTTCCAGCCCTCGGCTTTGCCGGGGGTGGAGAGGGTCGGCACCCCCGCAGGGGGGCCGGGGAGAGGGTGGGGGCTAGGGAATACTAGTTTTACAGACACACCCATGCAGCGAAAGCCAATACCGGTGCGGGTTTGCAGGGTGTGGGGAATTCGGGATTTCTAAAAAATGTATAAGGCCGTCGCCGCGTTTCCGCTCTGCCTTGGTCCCACCGGAAGAGGCCGCTGGGGCCGCGAATGCTCGGCCCTGGGGATCACTGAGTTTGTTTCTCCGTGGCCGCTTAATTTAGCAGCGGAGCTGACTGCAATGAACCACTGTGGTTGCGCCGGTCTTCTTTCTATCGGATTTTGGTATTCAGCCGTTTGGATATCTTCTCCGCATTTCCATTTCGGCTACCTCGATGATGCTATCAAACATCGAGCGATAGTCAAGATGGAAGGAGGCCATGCCGATTTTGAGTTTTCGGTTCCTCATTGGGGTTAAACACACGTTGGCTTCGGAAATTGTTAACGGAAACGTGTTTGGCCCCGCACCCGCGAACTGCAGGCAGTGGTGCAAGCCGGCCACATAGTCGGGAAGCAGAAGCAATGGCTCGTCCTGCTCCGTTGTCAGTCGAACATCGCAGGTCTTGAACGTAACACCAACCGCCTGAGTCCTGGGCTGGGCCCGAGCGCCATTCCACAACTCAATGAATGATTCTCGGCTTTCGCCGCCAAGTTCATCATCAAAAATCAGCGTTTGACCAATGGTTATCGGGCCATTCGCCTTTGCACGTTCGATTGCTTTCGAGAGATACGCAGCGTGTCCACTCGCGACGGCTGCTCCATCGATGAGCGCCATAGTCCTAGCGATATTCGCGGGCTTCAGCAGGCCAGCCTTGCCGCCTTGAAGGCGGTTCAACATGGATTCATGAGCCGCGCTGTCTTCCCAAAACTTTTGCCAAGATGGCGTCCCGAGATTTCGGGTAATAGCGCCGGCTGCAAGACACTCGCGTGCCACAATCTGCCCAACCTCCTGCGCTTGTGCAAAAGTGCATCGTCCCCATTTTGGAAGGTCGGGAGGCAAGAGGCTACGAACATAGTCGGCACGGGTGGCTTCTATTGCAACACTACCTGTGGTGACTGATAGATTGGTGCCATCTCGGGTAAACCGGCCCGCTATGTCGACAAGTACCATGTGATGTTCCATACGAGGGAAAGTCCGTTCTATGGTTGGGCTGAACCCAAGCAGAATCCTAGTTGAAGCCTACGCCTATGAAACTGGTCGGCGCTCCTGTCGCTGAACTCACCGGCCAACTTCACTCAAATACGCTGGAACCTATTGCATCCTATGCAAACACGACAGGAACAAAAGGGAGCCGAGGCCCCCTTTGGTTGATCACGTCGCCGTTATCTGGCAACTTGAAACATGAAAGTCCAAGGTTCGCCGCCTTGAACTCTCCAAGACTGCCGGTAACAGCACTACGCGACAACCCTGTTCAGACCATGATAGCCCACGGGCGGCCATGGTCAAGTGAAGGGAAACGGGTGCATCCCAAAGTCTTGCGACTCTTGAGGACAGCGCCCTATGCACCACCATGAACCCCAAATCCAGCAGCACGAAGCCGCCCGGCTGATTGCCCGCCACTACCGACTCACCCGCGAGAACCTCCAAGGTGACGGCTTGGTTCTTTGCCGTCGCGCCAAGTGGTTTCATAGCAGCGACCCAGATACCGCCATCGTCAACGTGTACGAGCAAGAGGAGAGCCTTACCGCCAAGATGCACGACGTAGCGACCTGCGGCAATGCCCACCTGTGCCCCTATTGCGCCAGAACGAAAGCCGCTCATAACAGCGACTGGATTGGCCTTGTGCTGGTGCCCACGGTCAAGGAGGCGGGTCTGACGATGAGCCTACTCACGCTGACCGCATTCCATAAACGCGACTGCGATTGGACGGCCTTCGCTGACCTCTTTTTCCGAGCGCTTTTGGCGTTCTACAAGAACATCCGCCGCGACCTGGACAAAATGGGTTTTGTCGGCCGCTATCGTGGGTTGGAAGCCCCTGTAGGCCCCAACGGCTTGCACCTGCACCCCCATGATCTGCTGGTTCATGAGCCGGGTGCAGACCTGGATGCGTTCTTCAAGGTGGCAGAGAAGAAATGGCGCAATGCCCTCAAGAAATTCGGTCTGCGCTGCAACAAACACGGCATCCACCTCAAGACGCCCGGCACATTTGACCCGCGCTACATCGCCAAGGAAATCGCCTCCTACGACAGCAAGGACAAAAGCGAATACGGCCTTGTTACCTTGTCCGAACTCTTGAGCCGTTCCGCCCGTGGCGACAAGCAGGCAGGGGAGGACTGGATTCGCGCCGCCCGAGCCCTGCAAGGCCGCGACCGCTGGAACGTGGGCCAACTCGCCGCAAAACTTGGCATCCCCTCCCCGAGCGAATGGAAGCGCCCAGCGAGTGCAGAAACCCGCCTTGTGAACGTCATCAAGTACCCGCAGCACCACCACATGCACGCGACTAGCCCGAGCAATCCACGGCCCGCCCTTGCGCACATCTTTAACGCTGCCATCCGGGAAACCCGCAACCCGGCCACAGTTGGACGAACCGCAAACATGGCCCTGCGCATGTGCGCGGAGACCATCACCGCCGACATTGAGGAACTGAAGCACAAGCACGCTCGCAAACTGGCGAAGCAGATTCAGGCGACCGGCGCACCCACGGACGAGGAACGCCAGAGACTGGCCGCACGTCAATTGTTGTGCTGGATGCAGGACCTTGTGGACTACAAGCGGGCAACCCATGCCCGGCTATTTCCAGCCCCGCAGATGCTGCCCCTTCCGCCATTGTGGGGGCCTGCGCCCGAAATTCCAGCGACACCGCCGCCGGTGATGCTGGAATTCGGCCAGGAACTGGAATTCGCCTGAAACCAAGCGGACAGGGTATGGCTGCCCTATCGAGGTATCCAGAGAACTGGGGTTAAAGGTTTGGCTTTACACCAGATTGATTTCTTACCTTCTGCTCTTTTCCAGCCTTTTCTTGAGCCTCTCTGCGCTCAATGGCCTTTCTTATTAGGCTGTAGTCAATAATATTCACGCTGAGATTTTGGACCAGTCCATTTTCATCAACAAACCATGATGCATTATACGTTTTATTGCAATCACTAGGTATCACCCTAGGAATATCAATCACAAATCCAGAAGGGGTCTCAAGGCCGCCAGGATTGTACGTGTGGCAAATTAGCGAGCCTTGGCCAATTTTTTGAAAAAGCAACTTTTCGTTGTCGCCATAGATCCATATCATATTTCCCCATTGTCCATACTCCTTTCCATTTGGAATTTCCGCACTACTTTCCTTTCCAAACTTCTTTCTAAGAGATTCGACTAGCGTTTGAATCGTAAATCTTTGATTTACAGGAATGTGTTGATATCTCCCAACCACCCAAATTCCATCGGCATCACCTTTGTATGCGATAACACCCTCGCCCTCGTTCAACATTTTTTTCCCCTTCTCCCCATAGATACCAGTTTCTATTTTTCCATCAACAAAATTTCCTATTTTCAATCCACCGACAGAACTAGCCAGACTGTTTTTTGCTTCGGCAAGGGACATGCCAAGTTTGATGCCAGCAAGTTCATTGGCTTGCACGGTCATGGCGGGAAGGGCGAGCGCCAGCGCTGCCACAAGGGAGGTCAATGTTTTCATGAGGTGTCCTCGGGGTTGTGTGGATGCGCGGCACCACGCCGCGACCGGGAGGAATCCTAGCTCAAAAGATACTGATGAACCGCGAACTAATGAACCGTGGTCTTATGGTCTTCGCGACAGAAGTATCGGAGGATGGCTCGCAAACCCCTCCCATCAGAAGAACGTCCCCTTGTCCTCACTACCTTTGGCGCGGCAGTGCGCCGCTACCGCATGGAGCGCGGGTTTTCGCAGGAAGCGTTTGCGGATGAGTGTGGGGTAGATCGCAGTTACATGGGAGGTGTCGAACGAGGCGAGCGCAACCCTTCACTGGTCAATGTGGCTCGAATCGTCGCTGCGCTGAAGATGCAACCGTCAGAGTTCTTCAAAGCAATGGACAAGCCCGTTGAGGAGGATGCGGGGCAATCCTAGTAGGTACGGAATTGAACCGGCGTCCGCCAGGGCGCGGACTACTCTCGTTTGAACATCGCCGCAACCCCTGGCACGTCATCCCGTTTCATGGTAAACATGAGGCTTGACAGTGCCACTCTGGACGACTTTTCCAGGGTGCCACGTTTTCCAACCGAGCCACAAAGTGGCACACGGTGGAGCTTAGAACACAACGTAACCCGTTGATTTGGTTGAGTTGGGGCGCAAGTGTTACACCATTTTTCGCGTCCCGCCAGCTCCACCACATCAACGTCCAAGGGCGTTCGCCACTATCCGGCGAGCGCCCTTTTTTCTTTGGAAACCCAATCTTCCGCCTTGCACCAAAAGACCGGCCCCGGTGCTGGTCAAGGTCCAATGGCCGTTCCCTGCGGCGCCACCAGCGGCAGATGCAGCGCAAATTGGCAGCCCTGCTGTACCTGGCTGCGCAGTTCGATGCGCCCGCCCAGCAGCCCGGTGACCAGGTTGTAGGCGATGTGCAGGCCCAGGCCTGAGCCGCCCTGGCCCAGCTTGGTGGTGTAGAAGGGGTCGAAGATCTTTTTTTGGTGTTCGGGCGGAATGCCGCAGCCGTCGTCGGTCACGCTCAACACCAGCCAGCCCGGGGGGCCGGCCTTTGCCGCCACGGTGATGGTGCCGCTATCGCGGCCTTCGAAGGCGTGCAGCAGGGCGTTGTTGATGAGGTTCATCAGCACCTGCCCCAGGGGGCCGGGGTAGCTGTCCAGGCGCAGCCCGAGAGGGATGTCCTCCTGCAGCACGAAGGGGGTCTTGCGCACGCTGGGGCGCATGGCCAGGGTGATTTCCTGCGTCAGTTCGTGCAGCGCGAAGCTGCGGCGCTGGGTGCTGGTCTGGTCCACGGCCAGCTGCTTGAAGCTGCCGATGAGTTCCGCCGCGCGCTGCAGGTTGCGCTCGACGATCTGGCCGCCCTCCTGCGCGTCGTCCAGGTATTCGGCCAGGGCGCTGCGCGTCAGGCCATTTTCCACCTGGGCCCGCAGGCGCTGGTGCGCCTGCACCAGGGTCGAGGCCACGGTTACGGCGTTGCCGATGGGCGTGTTGAGCTCGTGCGCCACGCCTGCCACCAAGGCGCCCAGGGAGGCGAGTTTTTCGCTTTGCAGCAGTTCTTCCTGCGCGCGGTGCAGGCGCTCCAGCGCGGCGCGCAGCTCGGCCGTGCGCTCCTGCACGCGGTGTTCCAGGTGGGTGTTGAGTTCGTGGATTTCCTGTTCGCGCTGCTTGCGTTCGGTCACGTCCATCTCGATCCCGTCGAACAGCAGATGGCCGTCTTCGGTGCGCCGGGGCGATGAGATGACGACGGACCAGCGCTGGCTGCCGTCGGGCAGCACGCTGCGCACCTCCTCCTTGAATTCCGTCATGCGGGCGATGCACTGGCGCTCGTGCGCCTGCAGCCGCTCCCGGTCCTCGGGCACGGTCTGCCGGTAAAGCAAGGTGGCGTCGTCCAGCACGGCCTGTGCCGAGAGGCCATGCATGCGCTCCACGCCCTGGCTGATGTAGGTCATGCGGCGCTGTTCGCCCGCCAGCCCGCAGTCGAGCTGGAACACCATGCAGTCCGGGATGTTGTTGCTGATGCGCTCCAGCTGCTGCTGGCTCTCGCGCAGGCTGGCCTGGGCCTGCTTGATGGAGGTGATGTCGCTTTGTGTACCCATGATCTTGCCGGTGTACTGGCCCTGGGCGTCACGCAGTGCGCTGCCGCGCGTCCAGATCCATATCCAGCGGCCGTCGCCGTGCCGCATGCGGAATTCGTTCTGGTACATGCCAACGGCGCCTGCCGCCAGGTAGTCGGCGAAGCACTGCTCGGCCTGGGCACGGTCGTCGGGGTGCAGCAGTTCCAGCCAGGCGTTGTCGATCGTGGGTTGCTCCTTCGGCGCGTCGCGGCCGAGCATGCTGAAGTATTCGGGGCTGCACCACAGCGCGCCGCTTCGCTCGTCCCATTCCCACACGCCGGTTTTGGAGACGTTCGCCAGCGCCATGAAGCGTTCGCTTTCCTGGCGAAAGGCTTCCTCGACCCGTTTGCGTGCCGTGATGTCCTGGCGCGCGCCCATCATTTTCAGCGGCCGGCCCCCGGCATCGCGCGCCACCACGCTCCCGCTGTCGAACACCCAGACCCAGTGCCCGTCCTTGTGCCGGACGCGCATTTCGCAGGCATAGCGCGCCTTGTGCCCGGCAAAATGCGCACCGGCCTCGGCCTGGCTGCGTACCAGGTCGTCGGGGTGGCACAGCCGGGTCAGCGTCTGGTCCGACAGGGGCAGCAGCTCTGCGAGCGAATACCCCGCGATTTCCGCCCAGCGCTCGTTGAGGACCACCCCGCCGCTGGCCAGGTCCCATTCCCAGGTGCCGGCCTGCATGGCGTCCAGGATGCTGGCCAAGCGCTGGCGCTCTTGCGCCATCTCGGAGGCCAGTTGCCGTACCGGCGCGCCGAAATGCCGGCTCATGCGCCAGGTGATGGCCACGCCCAGCAGAAGCAGCAGGCACAGCAGGGCCGCGATGTAGAGCGCACCGCTGTGCAGGGCCTGCGCGCGCGCCGTGTCGAAGATGCCGATCTGGAGCACACCCAGGACTTCGTTGCCGTAGCCGCCCCGGTACACGGCGCTGATCTCGCGCACCGTGGTGCCGTCCGGCAGTGCCAGGCTGCGCTGCCGCAAGGGTTCGCGGCCATCGAGCAGCGGGTCGATGTAGGCCTGCATGCCGTCCCCCAGGCTGCTGTCCGGGGGCTGCGCGGGGCTGGACGCCACCACCTGGGCCTGGGGGTCGAGCAGGCGGATGTAGGCCAGGCCGGCCTGCTGCTTCTGGATTTCCTCCAGCAGCAGTTGCGCCTGGTACTTGCCCGCGAAGCTCACGTGGCTGACGGCTTTGGCCACCACCTTGGTGGTGATGGTCGCCAGCTGGTTCTGCTCGCGCTCCATCACCCCGCGCAAATACCAGCCGCTGGCCAGCAGTGCGACCAGCACCAGGCCGAAGACCAGCAGGCCAAAGGCCAGCGCCATGCGCCGGTCGTACTGGCCGAACCCTTCGGCCCGCGGGGAGCCTGCCGGTGCCGCGGTCGTCATGGCGCTGCCCGCACGGCGCCTCGCCAGGTGCGCACCAGGGCGGGCCAGGGTTTGTCGAACGCCTGCGGTACCGGCCCGGCCCAGCCGGGGTACCGCCCGAGGGTCTCGCGCGTCACGGGGAAGGTGGGCACCAGGATGCGCGGTGCCACCGCCCGGCCGTTCAGCAGGTCGTAGGCCGTGCCCAGCGCCTTGGCGCCCAGCGGGCCGCAGAATTGGGCGGCGTCGATGCGGGTGAGCCGGCCCTGGAGGATGTTCTGCACCGAGGCCGGGTCTCCGTCCACGCTGGCCACGGCGATCTCGGTGCGCCCGGCCTGGGCCAGGGCATCGACCACGGCCAGGCCGCCGCCATCGTTGACGGTGAACACCACGTCCACGCTGCCCTTCTGGGGGAAGTCGCGCAGGATGGCCGCCCCGGCCTTGCGCCCTTCCACCGATTCCACGGCGCGGTAGGTGTTGAGGATGCGGTAGCTGCGCCCCTGGTCGCGCAGCCCGTCCAGAAAGCCGTTGAGCCGCTCCACGGTGGACGACACCAGCGGGTATTCCACCAGTACCAGGCGCAGGGGCTGGCCCGCGGGGAACTGCGCCGCCATGTATTCGCCGCCCAGGTAGCCCGCCTGGCGGTTGTCGGAGGTCACGTAGGACGCCAGCTTGCCGCCGCTGATGTACTGGTCGAAGGCGATGACGGGAATGCCCGCCTGGTTGGCCGCGCGCAGCGGGGCGGCCAGGGCGGCGTTGTCGGTGGGCTGGACGATGATGGCATCGGGCCTGGCAGCCACCATGTCCCGCATCTGCGCGATCTGCCGCTCCACTCCGGTGGGGCCGTCGCCTGCCACCACGCCGCGCAGCTCGACACGGGGCGCGCCGCTGGCGCGCGCTGCCTGGTTGATGCGCCGGGCTTCCTGCTCCAGCCCCTGGCGCATGGCCACCTGGCCCGCGATGGTGGAGGACCAGTACAGCACGCTGATGCGCCAGACGAGCGGCGTGGTCGGTGCCCGCGCTGGCTGCGCCATCGCCGGGCCCCAGCAGGCCAGGCACAGCCACAAGAACCTCCTCCAGAATCGCATGACGACCTCCTTCTGGCTTCGGACCGGCCGGCCGGTGCGCCTCACCTCATGCCGGGATCGTTGCCGCTGGGGCCCGCGCCAGCCACAGCGCGAAATCCGCGTCGCTCAGCGGGAGCGAGAACAGGTAGCCCTGGCCTTCCTCGCAACCGGCCGCCATCAGCGCCTGGCGCTGCTCCTCGGTCTCTATGCCTTCGGCGATGGTGGGCAGGCGCAAATGCTTGGCGAGGGTGATGACGGTGCGGACGATTTCGAACGCCCCGGCCTCGGCCTGCGTGCCGCTGACGAAGCTGCGGTCGATCTTGAGCCGGTCGAGCCTCAGGCTTTGGAGGATGCTCAGCGACGAATAGCCCGTGCCGAAGTCGTCCATGGCCACGCGCACGCCGCGTTCGCGCAACTGGCCCAGCTTGGCCGCCAGCTGCTCCATGCTCTCGATGGCCACCGATTCGGTCAGTTCGATTTCCACCTGCGCACCGGGTACGCCGATCTCGTCCAGGGCGGCCAGGAACTTGGGCACGAAGTCGGGTTCGACGAACTGCACGTGCGATACGTTGATGGCCACGCGGAAGTCCGCCCCGACCTGACTCCGCAGGCCCAGGCGCCACTTGAGCGCCGTGCGCACCACCCATTCGCCGATGGGCACCATCAGGCCCGACTGTTCGGCGATCGGGATGAACTGGTCCGGCGGCACGTAGCGCCCGTCGGCCCCCTTCCAGCGCAGCAGGCACTCCGCGCCCACGATGCGGCCGCTGTGCAAGTGCACGAAGGGCTGGTAGTGCATGAACAGGTGCTGTTCGGAAAAGGAGGCGCGCAGCCGGTTGAGCAGGTGCATGCGGTCGCGCGCCGCATCGGCCTGGGCGGGCTCGAAGTACAGCGCCTTGCCCCGTGCGAAGCGCTTGGCCTGCTTGAGCGCGGCGCTGGCGTCCTTCAGCACGCTCGGCCCGCTCGCCTCGCGCGCGTCCAGGTGCACCAGGCCGGTGGTGGCCGACAGGCGCAGGGGCTCGCCCTCGTTCACGATGAAGGGCTGCGCGAAGACCTGGGCGATGCGCTCGGGCGTGACCTGCTGCGCCGTGCCGTACAGGCCGAACAGGTCGCCGCTCAGGCGGGCCACCAGGGTGCCGGCGTCGAAGGCCGCGCGCAGCTGGCGCGCCACGGCTTGCAGCACGGCATCGCCAAAGCTGTCGTCGAGCACGCTGTTGATGTCGGCGAAGCCGTCGATGTCGAGCAGCGCCACCACGCCCGGCTGCGGCCCGTGCGTGTCGATGGCGGCCACCAGGGCGTTGCGGTTGGGCAGGTGCACCTGGTGGTCGTTGTAGGCCAGGTCGTTGATGTCCAGGTACAGCTGCAGGTTCTCGAAGGCCACCGAGATGTTGCCGCAAAACACCTCCAGCAGCCGGCGTTCCAGCGCGTCGAGCGGCCTGGGCACGTCGGCGAAGGCCGCCAGCGCCTGCGCGTGCGTGCCCTGGAAGAACAGGCTCGCGCCGTCGTCGAAGCTGTGCTGGCGCGTCTGCAGCGTGCGCAGCAGGTGCGTCCTGACGCGCGGCTCGGTGATGGCGTCGAGCGGCAGGCCGATCCATTCGCCGTAGCCGCCGGCGGCGGCCAGCACATAAGGCGGGCGGTCGGGTTCGTGCATGGCGGCGCACACCAGGCAGTGCTCGTCCACGGCCAGCAGCGCGCACAGCTGGGTAACCAGGCCGCTGGCGAACCGCTGCAGCCCCGAGGGCTTGCCCAGCTCGGCGGTGGCGGCCAGGATCTGCTCCAGGCCCCGGCGGCCGGCCTCGAGCTGGCGGATCTGCGCGTAGGAGCGCACGGCCATGGTCAGGCAGGTGTACAGCCGCACCTGGGTCAGCTCGGACTTGGTCTTGTAGTCGTTGATGTCGTAGCGCTGGATGGTCTCGATCTCGGGCGCGTAGCCGGGCTGGCCGGTGCGCAGGATGATGCGCAGCGCGCTGTTGCCTAACTGCTCGCGGATGTGGCGCACCAGCTGCAGGCCCGCGTCCTCGCGCTCCATCACCACGTCGATCAGTGCCACGGCGAAGTCCTGCCGCAGCGCCAGCAGTTCGCGGGCCTGTGCGGCGGAGTAGGCATGGTGAAAGGCCAGCGCGCGCCCCTGCACCTGCAGTCCCTTGAGCGCCAGCTTGGTGGCGGCGTGCACGTCGGGCTCGTCGTCCACCAGCAGCACCTGCCACACAGCCGCCGGCGCGCTGGCCTGGGGTGCCGGCTCGTCGAGGAAGGAGAAGGCTTCGTCGCCGCGGTGCGCCATGCAAGTCTCCTGGAACTGTATATTTCTGTGACACATCCTAACCCGCCTTGCCCCGCCAGTCCGCCGTGTTGCGGCCTGGCGCGCTTTTTGTACCGCGCCGTGCCTGCCATTCCTGCCGCTTTCGCTCTTTCCGCCCCTCGCCACCCCGCGCGCTACGACAGCGTCGATGCCCTGCGCGGCCTCGCCATGGTGTGGATGACGGTGTTCCATTTCTGCTTCGACCTGGGCCACTTCGGCCTGTGGCCGCAGGACTTTCGCGGCGATCCGTTCTGGACGCTGCAGCGCACCGCCATCGTGAGCACGTTCCTGTTCTGCGCGGGCCTGGGGCAGGCCATCGCGCTGGACCAGGCCCAGGGCTGGGCGCGGTTCGGCCGGCGCTGGGCGCAGATCGCGGGGGCGGCGCTGCTGGTGAGCGCGGGCTCGTTCCTGATGTTTCCGCACAGCTTCATCTACTTCGGGGTGCTGCACGGCATGGCGGTGATGCTGGTGGCGGTGCGGCTCACGGCGGGGTGGGGGCCCTGGCTCTGGCTGGCGGGGGCCGTGGCGGTGGGGCTGCCGTGGGCCATGCAGGCGCTGCTCGCGGGGCCCTGGGCGGTGGCAGCGGAGGCCTTCGACGGCCGTGCGCTCAACTGGCTGGGCCTCGTCACGCGCAAGCCCTTCACCGAGGACTACGTGCCCGTGTTCCCCTGGCTGGGCGTGATGTGGTGGGGCATGGCGGCGGGGCAGTGGCTGCTGGGCCATGGCCGGGCGCGGCTGGCCGTGGCCTTGCCCGCGCCGGGGCGTTGGCTGGCGGTGCTGGGGCGCTGGAGCCTGAGCTACTACCTGGTGCACCAGCCGGTGATGATCGGCGCGCTCATGCTGGCGATGGCGCTGCGGTGAAAAGCAAAAACGCGGCCGGGGCCGCGTTTCGGGGGGAGAGGGCTGGGCCGGTTATTCGACCTTGGCCTTGGCGCGCAGGTCTTCCTGGAACTTGGCCAGCTTCTGCTGCTGCAGCTGCTGCGCGATCTGGGGCTTGACCTCGTCGAGCTTGGGCAACTGGGCCTGGCGCACGTCGTCCAGGCGGATGATGTGCCAGCCGAACTGGCTCTTCACGGGCTTGTCGGTCATCTGGCCCTTGTTGAGCTTGACCAGCGCCTCGGTGAATTCGCTCACGTAGCTGCTGGGGTTGGCCCAGTCGAGGTCGCCGCCGCGGGCGCCGGAGCCCGGGTCGATGGACTTCTTCTTGGCGATGTCCTCGAACTTGGAGCCCTTCTTGATGGAAGCGATGATGGCCTTGGCCTCGTCTTCCGTCTTCACCAGGATGTGGCTGGCCTTGTATTCCTTGCCGGTGTTGGCGGCGACGAACTTGTCGTACTCGGCCTTGATTTCCTCGTCGGTGACGGGGGCCTTCTTCTGGTAGTCGGCGAACAGCTCGCGGATCAGGATGGTCTGGCGGGCCAGTTCCATCTGGTTCTTGAAATCGGCCGAGGCGTCCAGGCCGCGGCTTTGCGCTTCCTGCAGGAAGATCTCGCGGGCGATGACTTCGTCCTTGATCTGCTTTTCGATTTCCGGGGTGATGGCGCGGCCGGAGCGCTCCACCTGCTGCTTCAGGATCTCCGCGCGCTCCGTGGGAACGGGCTTGCCGTTGACGACGGCCAGGTTTTGTGCGGCGGCGGGCAGTGCCATCGAGCCCAACACGGCGGCGGCCACGAGGCCGGACAAGAGCTTTTGCTTCATGAAAAATCCAAAAATCAAGGAAGGATTGCGGGTGTGCCGCTTGCAAGCTGGGGTAGAGGGAGCCTGCTCAAAGAAGTTCAATCGCCAGCGCGTGCAGCCCCTGGTCCATGAATTCTTGCAGCGCATCATACACAAGGCGATGCTGCGCCACGCGGGGCTTGCCCGCCAGCAGCGGCGAGGCGATGCGCACGCGAAAGTGGGTGCCGAAGCCGGTGCCGTTGGAGCCCGCGTGGCCCATGTGCTGGCCGCTTTCGTCGATCACCTCGAGCTGAGTGGGCGCGAGGCGCTCGCGCAGGCGCTCGTCGAGGGCCTGGGCGGTGATGGCCGCGTTCGTGCTCGCGTTCATGGCTGGGCGTCCTTGGGCTGTTCGCCGCCTTCCTTCATGAAGCGGCTCAGGTACAGCGCCTGGGCGATCACGAAGACGAACATGAGGCCGATGCCACCGAACAGCTTGAAGTTGACCCAGGTGCTGGTGTCGAAGTGGTAGGCCACCCAGAGGTTCACCGCGCCCATGACGGCGAAGAAGCCCGTCCAGCTCCAGTTCAGGGCGCGCCAGGCGGCGTCGGGCAGTTCCATCTGCGTGCCCATGAGCGAGCGGATCAGGTTCTTGCGCAGCACGAACTGGCCCACGAGCAGCGCGCCGCCCATGAGCCAGTAGAGCACCGTGGGCTTCCACTTGATGAAGGTCTCGCTGTGCGACAGCAGCGTGGCGCCGCCGAAGACCACGATCACGCCCAGGCTGAGCCACTGCATGGGCTCCACCTTGCCGTGGCGCAGGCGCAGGTAGGCGATCTGGGCCACGGTGGCGGCGATGGCCACGGCCGTGGCCGTGTAGATCCCCCAGACCTTGAAGGCCGCGAAGAACAGGATGATGGGGAAGAAGTCGAGCAGTATCTTCATAAGGGTCAGGTGGCGGGCGGCTCGAAGTCGAGCGATGCGGAGTTCATGCAGTAGCGCAGCCCGGTGGGGGCGGGGCCGTCCTCGAAGACATGGCCCAGGTGCGCCCCGCATTGTGCACACACGGTCTCGGTGCGCACCATGCCGTGGCTGCGGTCCACGTGCTCGGCGATCGCGCCGGGCACGGCGCGCCAGAAGCTGGGCCAGCCGCAGCCCGCGTCGAACTTGGTGTCCGAGTCGAACAGCTTGGCCCCGCAGCAGATGCAGTGGTAGCTGCCGTCGGCCCAGTGGGCCTCGTACTTGCCCGTGAACGGGCGCTCGGTGGCCGCGTGGCGCGTGACCTGGAAGGCCGCGGGCTCGGCCCCCTTGCCCTGCAGCAGAGCCTGCCATTCGGCGTCAGTCTTTTGGATGGGGTGGGTCATGAGGAACAGCTGATCTCGATGGAGGACGCCCAGTCGGGCGGAAAGCCGGCATAGGGCTCGAAGCCGGGGTGCTCGTCGAACGGCCGCGCCAGCAGCCGCTGCAGGGTTTGGAGTTCGGACAGGTCGCCGAGTTTCGCGGCGCGGATGGCCTGTTCGCCCAGGTGGTTGCGCAGCACGTACCGGGGGTTGGCTTTGAGCATCAAATCGGCCGCTAGCGCGCTACCAGTCTGCGAAAGCAGCTCTGAATACGGTAGCAGCCAGCGGTCCCAGCCGTCCCGGTCCACGAACAGGTCGCGCACGGGCGCGAAGTCGCCCGTGGCGACCGATTGCGACAGGCGGCGCCAGAAGATGGTGTAGTCCACGCCGTCCTGCGCCAGCAGCGCGAGGATGCCGTCGATCAACTCGGCATCGCCTTCCCGCACCTCGGCCAGCCCGAGCTTGGCGCGCATGCGGGCCATGAATTCAGCGGGGAAGGCGTGTTGGTAGGACTCCAGCGCGGCCAGCGTGGCGTTCTCGCCGCCGATCAGCGGCAGCAGCGCCTGGCCCAGGCAGAACAGGTTCCAGTACGCCACGTTGGGCTGGCGGTGGTAGGCGTAGCGGCCCTGGGTGTCGCTGTGGTTGCAGATATGGCCGGGCACGAAGGCGTCGAGGAACTGGAAGGGCCCGTAGTCGATCGTGAGCCCGAGGATGCTCATGTTGTCGGTGTTCATCACCCCATGGCAAAAGCCCACGGCCTGCCACTGCGCGAGCAGCGCGGCGGTGCGCTGGGCCACGGCCTGCAGGAAGGCGGCGTAGGGGTTGGCCGCGTTCTGGCAATCGGGGTAGTGGCGCGCGATCACGTAGTCGGCCAGCGTGCGCAGTTCGCCGATCTGGTCGCGCGCCGCGAAGTGCTCGAAGTGGCCGAAGCGGATGAAGCTCGGCGCCACGCGCGTGACCACGGCGGCCGTCTCGATCTCCTCGCGCCGCACGGGCGCGGGCGAGCCCGTCACGCACAGCGCGCGCGTGGTGGGGATGTCCAGCGCATGCATGGCCTCGCTGCACAGGAACTCGCGGATCGACGAGCGCAGCACGGCGCGGCCGTCGCCCATGCGCGAGTAGGGCGTGCGGCCGCTGCCCTTGAGCTGGATCTCCTGGCCTGCGGCGGTCTCGCCGAGCAGGAGGGCCCGGCCGTCGCCGAGCTGGCCCGCCCACACGCCGAACTGGTGGCCGCTGTATACGCTGGCCAGCGGCTGGCTGCCGGGCAGCAGGGCGTTGCCGGTGAAGGCCTGCAGCGCCTCGCCGGACTGCATCCAGCCCTCGGGCAGGTCCAGCAGCGCGGCCACGCTGGCGCTGGTGCCCACCCAGTGCGGATCGGGCAGGGGCGTGGGGCGCAGTTCGGTGTAGAAGGCCGGGCCCAGGCTGGCGAAGCCTTGGCGCCAGGCCAGGGCGGCGGCAGGCAGGGTCATGGCGGAATTGTCGCCCACGGCCTTGGCCCCGCCGCGCGCAAGGCCATCCAGGGTTCAGGTCTCGGCCGTCGAGGCGATGTAGGCGGCCAGCGCCGCGTCGTCCACGATGGCCACGCGCCCGAAATCGAGCGAGACGATGCGCTGCGCCTCCAGCAGCCGCAGCACGCGGTTCACCGTCTGGCGCGAGAGCCCCGCGAGGTGGCCCAGCTCCTCCTGCGTGAGGTGGATGCGGCGCGTGCTGCGCCAGAACAGCGGGCTCAGGTACAGCGCCACGCGGTGCTCGGGCGAACGCATGCGGCCCGCCTCGATGATGGCCATGGCCTGGCCCAGGCGCATGTTGAGGTGCGTGGCGAGGTACTGGTTGAAGGCCAGGCTGGTCTCGCGCAGCTGGTTGAACAGCGGCAGGGGCAGGCACAGGAGCCGGGTCTCGCGCAGCGCGACCACGCGGTAGCGGCGCGGTTCGGCCTTCATGGCCGAGCCCTCGCCGAACCATTCGCCGCCGGGCACGCCGAGAAAGGCCGAGTGCCGCCCGCGCGCCTCGGGGCTGTGCAGCATCACCAGGCCCGAGAGCACGGCGTACCAGCCCTCGACCCCGGCGCCCGCGGCCAGCACCGTGTCGCCCTTGGCGCCGTGCAGCGTGTGCACGCCGCCTTGCAGCGCCTGCTGCAGCGGCACGGCCAGCGCGCCGAACCAGGGCTGCGCGGCGATGAAACGGGAGGCGGTGGGCGCGGGCTCGAACATGGGGCGCCCATTGTGCGGCCGGGCCCTGCGCGGCGGCCGGGTAAACCCCTGCGACCTGTCAAGCGCGCGACAACTGTTGGCAGCGCGCCCGAGGCGCTGCAGACTCGCCCGGCAGGCGCACGGCGCCCACCCCGGGTTGCGCGCACGCGGCCCGGGGGTAGGATCGGAATTCCATTCTCACGACCACTATCCAAGGAGCACACATGCTGGGCCTGATGCAGAGCCAACCCCTGCTGATTTCGTCGCTGATCGAGTTCGCCGAGCGGCACCACGGCGATGCGCAGATCGTCTCGCGCAGGGTGGAGGGGGACCTCCACCGCTACACCTACCGCGACCTGGCCCGCCGCTCCCGGCAACTGGCCAATGCGCTCGACGCGCAGGGCCTGGCCTTCAGCGACCGCGTGGCCTCGCTGGCCTGGAACGGCTACCGCCACATGGAGATGTACTTCGGCGTCTCCGGCTCGGGCCGCGTGCTGCACACCATCAACCCGCGCCTGCACCCCGAGCAGATCGCCTGGATCGTGAACCACGCCGAGGACCAGGTGCTGTGCTTCGACCTGACCTTCCTGCCGCTGGTGCAGGCCGTGCACGCCAAGTGCCCCACGGTGAAGAAGTGGGTGGCGCTGTGCGATGCCGACAAGCTCCCGGCGGACAGCGGCATCCCGGGCCTCGCGAGCTACGAGGACTGGATCGGCGGGGCCTGCGGCACCTACGCCTGGCCCGTGTTCGACGAGAACTCCGCCTCCAGCATGTGCTACACGAGCGGCACCACGGGCAACCCCAAGGCGGTGCTGTACAGCCACCGCTCGAACACGCTGCACGCCTACGCGGCCGCGCTGCCCGACGTGATGAACCTCTCGGCGCGCGATGCGGTGCTGCCCGTGGTGCCCATGTTCCACGTCAACGCCTGGGGCATCCCGTACTCGGCGCCGCTCACGGGCTGCAAGCTGGTGTTCCCGGGCCCGGCGCTGGACGGCAAGTCGGTCTACGAGCTGATCGAGGCCGAGGGCGTGACCTTCGCGGCCGGCGTGCCCACCGTGTGGCAGATGCTGCTCAACCACGTGAAGGCGGGCGGGCTGAAGTTCAGCACCCTCAACCGCACGGTGATCGGTGGTTCCGCCTGCCCGCCCGCGATGATCCGGGCCTTCCAGGATGGGTACGGCGTGTCGGTGCTGCACGCCTGGGGCATGACCGAGATGAGCCCGCTGGGCACGCTGTGCACGCTCAAGAACAAGCACCTGGAGCTGCCCGAGGGTGAGCGCATGAAGATCCTGCAAAAGCAGGGCCGCGCCATTTACGGCGTGGACATGAAGATCGTCGACGCCGAGGGCGAGGAACTGCCCTGGGACGGCAAGGCCTACGGCGACCTGCTGGTGAAGGGGCCGTGGATCGTCGATACCTACTACAAGAGCGAGGGCGGCAGCCCGCTCGTGCGCGACGCGCAGGGCCGGGGCTGGTTCCCCACGGGCGACGTGGCGACGATCGACGCCGACGGCTACATGCAGATCACCGACCGCAGCAAGGACGTGATCAAGTCCGGCGGCGAGTGGATCAGCTCCATCGACATCGAGAACATCGCCATGGCGCACCCCGCCGTGGCCATGGCCGCCTGCGTGGGCATGCCGCACCCCAAGTGGGACGAGCGCCCCGTGGTGGCCGTGGTCAAGCGCCCGGGCGCCGAGGTGACGCGCGAGGAGCTGCTGGCCTTCTACGAGGGCAAGACCGCCAAGTGGCAGATCCCGGACGACGTGCTGTTCGTCGAGGCGATCCCCATCGGCGCCACCGGCAAGATGCTCAAGGCCAAGCTGCGCGAGCAGCTCCAGGGCTACAAGCTGCCCGGCCTGTGAACAGGTTTCGGGGCCTCAGTCGCATGGGTGATAGCAGGTAGGTGCAATCCCTGTGCGGTCAGGGGTGGCGTGCCTGTACGCTGCGCCCTGTCGATTCGCAAAAGGAGACATGGGCATGAAATTTACTATCAAAGTAGTAGCTGCTTGCGCAATCCTGGCAAGCGCTGGCGGTGCTTTCGCTCAAAAGGGCGAGACGGTCAAGATCGCCTGGCTGGACCCGCTCTCCGGCCTCATGGCGGCCGTGGGCACCAACCAGCTCAAGACCTTCCAGTTCTTCGCCGAGAAGTTCAACATCAAGAACCCCGCGGGCGTGAAGTTCGAGGTCATCGGCATCGACAACAAGCTCAGCCCGCAGGAGACCACCGCCGCGCTGCGCTCGGCCATGGACCAGGGCGCGCGCTACGTGGTGCAGGGCAACGGCTCGGGCCCGGCGCTGGCCATCATCGACGCGCTGGAAAAGCACAACGCGCGCAACCCGGGCAAGGAAGTGCTCTACCTCAACTACGCGGCCGTGGATCCGGACCTCACCAACAGCAAGTGCAGCTACTGGCAGTTCCGCTTCGATGCCGACACGTCCATGAAGATGGAGGCGCTGACCACCTACATGAAGGACCAGCCGGAGATCAAGAAGGTCTACCTCATCGGCCAGAACTATTCGCACGGCCAGCAGGTCAGCAAGTTCGCCAAGGAAGACCTCAAGCGCAAGCGCCCCGACATCCAGATCGTCGGCGACGACCTGCACCCGCTGGCCCAGGTGCGCGATTTCGCGCCCTACATCGCCAAGATCAAGCAGTCGGGCGCCGACACGGTGATCACCGGCAACTGGGGCTCCGACTTGGCGCTGCTCATCAAGGCCGGCAACGACGCGGGCTTGAACGTCAAGTGGTTCACCTACTACGCCGTGACCACGGGCACGCCCACCGCCATGGGCGCGGCCTCCGACGGCAAGGTCTACCAGGTGGGCTACGCCCACTACAACATGGGCGGCGAAATGCAGAAGTACGCCGACGAGTTCAAGAAGCGCTTCAACGACGACATGTACACCACCGACATCTACACGGTGTACGACGCGCTGTCCGAGGCCTTCGCCCGCGCCAAGTCCACCGACCCGGTGAAGGTGGCCGCCACGCTGGAGGGCATGAAGTTCAAGAGCTTCAACGGCGACGTGGAACTGCGCAAGACCGACCACCAGCTGCAGCAGGGCCTGTACATCACGCGCTGGGAGAAGGCCAGCGCCAAGTACCCCTACAGCCCCGAGAACACGGGCTACACGCTGGCGCCCGTGAAGTACTTCGAGCCCTACGTGGCCAGCACGCCGACGAGCTGCCAGATGAAACGGCCCTCGTGAACGGCAAGGCTTGAAGCGCAGGCCCGCCGCCCCCAGGCGGGCCTTTTTCTTTCTGGAGACGGGTCCCCGGCCACCATGGAATTCTTTCTCATCTCCCTGCTCAACGGCGTCAGCTACGGGCTGCTGCTGTTCATGCTCAGTTCGGGCCTTACGCTGATCTTCAGCATGATGGGCGTGCTCAACTTCGCGCATGCGAGCTTCTACATGCTCGGCGCCTACTTCGGGTACACGCTCTCGGGCGTGGTGGGCTTCTGGCCCGCGCTCGTCCTGGCGCCGCTGCTGGTGGGCGCCCTGGGTGCGGTGTTCGAGCGCTACAGCCTGCGGCGCGTGCACAAGTTCGGCAACGTGCCCGAGCTGCTCGTCACCTTCGGCCTGTCGTACCTGGTGCTGGAGCTGGTGCAGCTCGTGTGGGGCCGCTCCACCGTGCCCTACGGCCTGCCCGAGCAGCTGCAGGGGCCGCTGTTCACCCTCTACGGCACGCAGTTTCCCAAGTCGCGCTCCTTCATCATGCTGTTGGCGGTGCTGATGCTGGTCTCGGTGTGGCTGCTGCTCACGCGCACCCGCGTGGGCCTGGTGATCCAGGCGGCGCTCAAGCACCCGGAGATGGTGGAGGCGCTGGGCCACAACGTGCCGCGCGTGTTCATGCTGGTCTTCGGCGGCGGCGCCGCGCTGGCCGGGCTGGCCGGGGTGATCGGCGGCAACACCTACGTGACGGAGCCGGCCATGGCGGCCTCGGTGGGCTCCATCATCTTCGTGGTGGTGGTGGTGGGCGGCATGGGCTCGCTGGCGGGGGCCTTCCTGGCCTCGCTGCTCATCGGCATCGTGCAGACCTTCGCCGTGGCGCTGGACCAGTCCGCCGCCACGGCCCTGCAGGCCCTGGGCTTCGCGGTGACCGAGCAGACTTTCGGCTACGAACTGCTCAAGCTCACCATCTCGCAGGTCGCGCCCATCCTGCCGTACCTGTTCCTGGTGCTGATCCTGATCTTCCGCCCGCGCGGCTTGCTTGGGACCCGGGAGGACTGACCATGACGCCATCGACTTCCGCTGATTCGTTCTACCGCTTCCGTCCGCTGAACGTGGGCCGCTTCGCCGTGTGGCTGCTGTTCGCCATCGCGCTCATCGTGGCGCCGCTGCTGTTCACGAGCAGCCTGGCGATGACCATGCTCTCGCAGATCGGCTACCTCATCATCATCTGCCTGTCGTACAACATCCTGCTGGGGCAGGGCGGCATGCTCAGCTTCGGCCACGCCATCTATACCGGCCTGGGCTCCTTCACGGCCGTGCACCTGATGAACCTGGCCGGCGAGGGCCGCGTGCCCATGCCGCTGGTGCTGATCCCCGTGGCGGCGGGCCTGGGCGGCGCGTTCTTCGCGGCGCTGTTCGGCTACGTGACCACGAAGAAGTCGGGCACCACCTTCGCCATGATCACCCTGGGCCTGGGCGAGCTGGTGGCGGCCATGGGGCTGATGTTCCCCAGCTTCTTCGGCGGCGAGGGCGGGGTGACCACCAACCGCGTGTACGGCAAGTTCCTGTGGTGGGACTTCGGCCCGCAGATCCAGGTGTACTACCTGATCGCCGCGTACTGCTTCGTCTGCACGGCGCTGATGTTCGCGTTCACCGGCACGCCGCTCGGGCGCATCCTCAACGCGGTGCGCGACAACCCGGAGCGCGTCGAGTTCATCGGCTACAACACCCAGCGGGTGCGCTACCTCGCGTTCATCATCTCGGGCTTCTTCGCGGGCATCGGCGGCGGGCTGGCGGCCATCAACTTCGAGATCGTCAACGCCTCCGACAGCCTGAGCACCATCCGCTCCGGCGGCTACCTGCTGTTCACCTTCCTGGGCGGCGCCACCTTCTTCTTCGGCCCGATCATCGGCGCGGTGCTGCTGGTGTTCGCGTCCATCCTGCTGTCGGAGCTGAGCAAGGCCTGGCTGCTGTACCTGGGGCTGGTGTTCCTGCTGATGGTGATGTTCGCGCCGGGCGGCATCGCCAGCCTGATCATGATGAACCTGCGGGTGGCCAGCTTCGGCAAGTTCAGGCGCCTGCGGGGCCTGTACGCCGGCCTGGCGGCGGCGGCGGTGCTCCTGATCGCCGGCCTGGCGGCCATCGTCGAGATGATCTACCACATCCAGCTCGATGCGGCGCTGGGCCCCAAGGTGCGCTTCATCGCCACCGAGCTGGACACCTCGTCCTCCGCCACCTGGGCGCTTGCCGTGGCGCTGGCCGTGGCGGGCGGCGCGCTGCTGGAGTGGCTGCGCCGGCGCTTCGTGCAGGTCTGGGGCAAGGCGCAGGAGGAGATCGAGGCCGAGATCAAGCGCAAGGAGATGGGGGCATGAGCTACGCGATCGAATTGAAGGACCTGCACAAGAGCTTCGGGCGCACCGAAATCATCCGCGGCGCCAACCTGGCCGTGCGCGAGGGCGAGCGCGTGGCCGTCATCGGGCCCAACGGCGCGGGCAAGTCCACGCTGTTCAACCTGATCAGCGGGCGGCTCCACCCCACCAGCGGCGACGTGCTGCTGCACGGCGAGCGCATCAACGGCCTGCCGCCCTACGAGATCAACCGCCGGGGCCTGTCGCGCAGCTTCCAGATCACCAACATCTTCCCCAAGCTCAGCGTGTTCGAGAACCTGCGCTGCGGCGTGCTGTGGAGCCTGGGCTACCGCTACACCTTCCTGCGCTTCCTGGCCAACCTGCACGACGCCAACGCGCGTGCCGAGACGCTGCTGCAGCAGGTGGGCCTGGCGCGCAAGCGCGACGTGCTGGCCGCCAACCTGACCTATGCCGAGCAGCGCGCGCTGGAGATCGGCATCACCATCGCGGGCGGCGCGAGCGTGATCCTGCTCGACGAGCCCACGGCCGGCATGAGCAAGACCGAGACCACGCACTTCATCCACCTGATCCGCGAGGTCACCGCGGGCAAGACGCTGCTGACCGTGGAGCACGATATGGGCGTGGTCTTCGGCCTGGCCGACAAGATCGCCGTGGTGGTCTACGGCGAGGTGATCGCCTTCGACACGCCGGACGCCGTGCGCGCCAACCCGCGCGTGCAGGAGGCCTACCTCGGCTCCCCCGTGGCCGAGGCGCAAGGAGGGATGCACTGATGCTGAAAGTCCAGGACCTGCACGCCTACTACGGCAAGAGCCACGTGCTGCACGGTGTGAGCTTCGACGTGCGCCCCGGCGAGATCGTCGCGCTGCTGGGCCGCAACGGCTCGGGCCGCTCCACCACCGCCAAGGCCATCATGGGCCTGGTGGACTGGGAGGGCACGCTCGATTGGAACGGCCAGAGCCTCACCGGCAAGAAGGCCTACGAGATCGCCCACCTGGGCCTGGGCTACGTGCCCGAGAGCCGCGACGTGTTCCCCCACCTCACGGTGCACCAGAACCTGCTGCTGGGGCAGAAGGGCGCGGGCAAGGGCAGCCGCTGGAGCTTCGAGGACATGTACGCCATGTTCCCGCGCCTCAAGGAGCGGCGCAACGTCGAGGCGGGCGTGATGTCCGGCGGCGAGCAGCAGATGCTCACGCTGTGCCGCACGCTCATGGGCGACCCCGACCTCATCATCATCGACGAGCCCACCGAGGGCCTCGCGCCCAAGATCGTGGAGCTGGTGGGCCAGTACCTCACCCGGCTCAAGGAGCGCGGCATCTCGGTGCTGCTCATCGAGCAGAAGCTCACCATCGCCATGACCATCTCGGACCGCGCGCTGGTCATGGGGCACGGCAGCATCGTCTTCGAGGGCACGCCGGGCGCGCTGCGGGCCAACGGCGACGTGCGCAAGGAGTGGCTGGAAGTGTGAGGGCGCAGGCGGAATGGAGGGTGTTTTTGGCCTCCAGCGCCTGATGGGCTTGCGCGAGCAGCTCTTGCTTTAGGAGCAAATGCAGGGTTTTGTCTCGCCAGAGACAACACCCGGCATCGGCTGCTTCTAGACTTGTTCAAAAAAACGTACGATCGTTCTTTTTCATCCCCCTTTTCTTCACCCGAAAGCCAACGAGGAACCCCAGCATGACGGCGGAATACAAAGTCCACGGCGACGTGGCCGTGATCACCCTCAACAACCCGCCGGTCAACGGCCTGGGCCTGGCCACGCGCCAGGGCATCGTGGAGGGCCTGAACCGTGCGAACGCCGATGCGGCCGTCAAGGCCATCGTCGTCACCGGCGCGGGCGGCGCCTTCTCGGGCGGCGCGGACATCAAGGAGTTCGGCACCGACAAGTCGCTGCAGGAGCCCAACCTGCACTCGGTCATCCTGGCCGTCGAGAACTCGGACAAGCCCGTGGTGGCCGCCATCCACACCGTCTGCATGGGCGGCGGGCTGGAGCTGGCCCTGGGCTGCCACTACCGCATCGCCGCGCCCGGCTGCAGCGTGGCCCTGCCCGAGGTGAAGCTGGGCATCCTGCCCGGCGCGGGCGGCACGCAGCGCCTGCCGCGCGTGGTGGGCGTGGAGGCCGCGCTCAACATGATCGTGAGCGGCGAGCCCGTGAAGAGCGAGCTGATCGGCGCCGTGCCCGGCCAGAAGCTGTTCGACAAGATGGCGGCCTCGCCCGCGTCGCTGGCTGAAGAGGCGCTGGCCTTCGCCAAGAGCGTGGCGGATGCCCGCCCGCTGCCCCTGGTGCGCAACCTGCCGTGCAAGCACCCCGAGGGCGATGCGTACTTCCAGTTCGCGCGCAACATGGTCAAGGGCATGGCGAAGAACTTCCCGGCGCCGCCCAAGTGCGTGGACGCCGTGGAGGCCGCTACCAAGCGCAAGTTCGCCGATGGCCTGGCCTACGAGCGCGAGCTGTTCATCAACCTGATGTGGACGCCCGAGTCGCGCGCGCTGCGCCACATCTTCTTCTCGGAGCGCGCGGCCAGCAAGATCCCGGACGTGCCCTCCGATACGCCGCAGCGCGCCATTCAGAAGGTGGGCGTGATCGGCGCCGGCACCATGGGTGGCGGCATCAGCATGAACTTCCTGAACGCGGGCATCCCGGTCACCATCCTGGAGACCAAGCAGGAAGCGCTGGACCGCGGCATCGCCACCATCAAGAAGAACTACGAGGCCCAGGTCAAGAAGGGCAAGCTCAAGCAGGACAAGTACGAGCAGCGCATGGCGCTGCTGTCCACCACGCTTTCCTATGACGACCTCAAGGAGGCCGACCTCGTCATCGAGGCTGTGTTCGAGGAACTGGGCGTGAAGGAGGCCGTGTTCCAGCAGCTCGACGCCGTGGCCAAGCCCGGCGCCATCCTGGCATCGAACACCTCCACGCTCGACGTGGACAAGATCGCCGCGTTCACGAAGCGCCCGCAGGATGTGGTGGGCATGCACTTCTTCAGCCCCGCCAACGTGATGAAGCTGCTGGAAGTGGTGCGCGGCAAGGCCACGGCCAAGGACGTGCTCGCTACCGTGATGGCCGTGGGCAAGAAGATCAAGAAGACGG